>OGRD01000017.1_pt1 | contig 139939 bp, 96 predicted proteins | sample 1553441 | NCBI WGS metagenome assembly OGRD01 (sample SAMEA2580106, study PRJEB22360) | human gut metagenome | biome: human gut; feature: human-associated habitat; material: faeces | place: Denmark | collected 2008/2010
TAGCGTGCCTGCGCATACATCCGCCCAAGCGGGAAGAGCGTATGCGTGAACGGACTGGCTATACTCTCCACCTCAAAGGGCAGCCAACGGCGGTTACCCGTGATGTCGCTCAGAAACTCCCGCTTGTTGCCGCTCGCGCAGAACGATGCTAAGCGCAAGCGACGCTCCTTGGTGTAACCGTAGGCGACACGCTCGTTGATGTCGGTGGCGGTGATGAGCGATTTGAGACTGTTCACCTCGCGGTTGTTCATCGCATCAATCTCGTCTAAGTTGATCAGTCCGAACTCCGCCAGGCGCAAGCGGTCGTCTTTCGTCCACTGCGTATTCGCCATCTTGCAGGTGTAGCGGCGCAGCACGGGCGGGATGAGATGTTCCAACCAAGTGGTCTTGTAGATACCTTGACGCCCGATAAGCACCAAAACTTGCTGATTGACGGCATCATCGCGCATCCACGACGCCACCATAGCAATGAACCATTTAGCGAAGCAACGGCGCCATAAATCGGTTTTATCGGGGTCGGTGAGCGTTACTTGAGCAGCCATCTCGGCTATCCAACTCGGTTCTTTCTCGGGGTCATACATCGCCTGCGACAGCACATATTCACGCAGCGGGTGTACCTCCGGAAGCAGCGACGAATGCAACACCGTCAGCACCTCGCGTGAGGTAACCGATGCCCCCGTCTCACCGCAGCAACCGCACACCATATCGTTGATGTCCCGGTCTGTAAGGTCCCGCCATACCAACCGACTCTGACCTCCAATTTCTTCCGCATTCAACGGTATTTCTCCGCCTGCTACGGATGAATTCAACGCTATCCGACTTGCAAATTCCTCCGCTTTCAACGGACTGAGTATCTGTATTTGTTGTCTGACGCTATCGAGCCGCAGGTTGCCACCCTCTAAGTAGTTGATGCGTATCCAGTCGGCTGCCGCCTGCTGCCGCACCTCTTTCTGCCGATCCTTACGCTTTGTCGTTTTCTTCTCTGTTGCCATATTTATTAAAACATATAATTATCATATCATTAAACATATAATTATGCATTCTTCATTATGCATTATGCATTGCATTGCATTACTCGCACGCTGATTCGGCACTTCTCACCAAACACCTGCCTAAGTACGGCGCGATAGAAGCGGATGAGTGCCGTGTCGATATATGCCTCGTAGGTACGGCAGATGATCATCTGTCGGTGTGCTCGGCTGAGCGGCAGTCGGCAGATGACGGTGTGTCCTATCAGCGAATGGAGATACTCCCGCTGCTCGTCGGTGCCGCCACGCAGCACGAACCACACCACACGCCGCAGCCCCAACTCCGCCATGATCTGCGCCGGCTTCGACAGCGGCGACTTCTCCGCTATCGACAGATAGCAAGTGCCTCGCTCGTCTGTTCCGCTCGCTGTATCGCGCTTGTCGGATGTCGCAAGTTCCCCTTGCGTCGCTGCTTGTTGATTACTTGCCGTCTTCGGCGTTACCAAGATAGCCTTCTCCGCCATCCCCTTACTCGGCATCCCTGCCATAGTTTTTGCTTTTTCCATAGTTGTAAAAGTTTTTGTGAATTACTCATTATGCATTCTTCATTGCATTATGCATTGAATTACGCATTTGCGCAAAAGTACCACAAAAAACAATGGGTGCTATGGGTGCAAAATGATTATGCACCCCAAGAATGCCTAACATCTCTGCTCTATAGTCGATTGATATTAAAGCAGAACAGATTACGCAAAAAAACGGGTGCGTAACTATTTCTAATTACGCACCCGAAAGACTTTATATTTTCCGAGAATTACAAAGAACCCTTTATATCAAAGTACCGCTCTCTACCATAATCTGTATCTTTGAAAAACGCATTCCACTTATTCGTAACGGCTTTCTTCTGTGTGCCATTGGGTATGCCTCAGTCGGTGGTAAGGAAATTATATACGGCCGTAGCACCGGTATTCTCCGCAATCAGTTCTTGCTTCTTCCAATAGCGAACAAAGCCTGCAATCGTTTGATTGAGGGTATCATCTTTGGCGGCAGACAGACTTGCGCCGGACAACTTATGCTCCCTCAGATAAGCAAGAAAATGCTGCTTCTCTCGCTCGCGCACCGCCATATCTTCTTTCCCGTCAGCACCGACAAACAATACCGCCTGCGGGCGACCACATCGTTTCGGCGCCACATCGGTCGATATTTCCTCCTCTACCACCTCGGCTTCTTCTACCTCCACCACTTTGGTTGGGGCAGGTTTTCCATTATAGGAGATATTTTCGCCTATTTGTATTATGCTATTCGTAGCACTAATAATATGGATATTGTCAAAATTCATAATTTACTTATTGTATGATACACCATTACCAATCTGCACATTGCTATTATGAGCATTGATAACAGGTTGTTTGTTCTCTTTCTGTTTACGGGCAATTATTTTATTAAGGCTATCAATCTTTTTACGCATACTATCTGTGAGAAAGGTATATCCTAACCATTCCGACAATATATGTTTCACCGGTTTCAGTTCATCGGAATCATCACTGTATTCCTCTATATACCGCTCTATACACTTCAGCAAGATGCCGTCCTCCGTACCGATAGCCACCTCCCTTTCGCAATTCGGTTGATGTTTAGCGGCTGAAGTGGTAGGCGGTACGCCCGTCGAAACAGGCATCGGCGGTATAGGCGCTACGCTCGGCATCGGCACCGCAGCCGAAATAGTCTTGCTGCCGGCGGGCGTTTCTTCCATCTGCTCTATCTCTGCTTTCTTCGCCTCAAAATAGGCTTCTGTGGCTCTCATATCTTTTATTCTTAAAATGGTAATCTGCAATTTTGTGGGGCTTTTGGCGTACCTTTGTATACGCTTGGTTGAGCAGATTGTACACTTGACTATCGGATACATAGTCAGCCAGATGGCTACGCTCACGAAAATACAGTTTTGTTGGCAATAAAGTAAGTAACATTATAAGTTTTTATGTGATAAATATAGACAGATATGGTCGCACTTCCTGCAGATCCCGACGGCGTGGTGTCCTAAAATTGGTTGACCCGATTGGGCAACCCTACTGACCCGATTTGATACAATTATGCGATAGTATCCGTAAAGACGCCACAAAGGTACAAAAAATAATTTGAATAACTCGCCTATCGGTTAAATTATGCAGAGAAAATAACAAAAAGTTGCACATCTCACTGCATCTCACATAATTGTAAAACATATAATTGCCATATAATTGGTGTTTCAGAAACATATAATTATCATATAATTAGACATATAATTGATGAATAATTACATGGTAATTATATGTTGTTCTTCTAACTGTATTACACGATAATTATATGTTTCATAGTCCATATTCTGCACATTATGCATTGATATACTTTGGCACGGTTTTTGATAGGTTTATTGTGTAAGTGTGGAGGTACGGCGGTACCGGTAAAACACCTGCTTGGTCTGCCAAAGTGGGTTGGCCTGCAACTTGAGGTGCCTGCCAATCGGATGAGAGCAGATGACATAACAAATAATAGTATAACTTTAACAACTTAATGGTATGAAAACATCCTGTTGTTTCCTAAATTCATTTCCCCATATACTTCGTGTTAGTTACTTTGTGTTGGTAACTTCGTGTTAGTTACTTCGTGTTGGTAACTTCGTGTTGGTAACTTCATGTTAGTTACTTCGTCCATTAGCGATGGCGGTCCGGTGTCCATATATTGTTAAACTCTTAAATTTGTTAGGCTTATGAAACCGACTAAAAATTTGTACTACTGCTACGATTGCGGTAAGACCAAAATGCTTTTTGAGACTGAGAAAAAAGCACTCACTTTCATTCGATTTAATGCTGAGGAGATCGCTTCTCATAATGCTGACGGTAAGGCACCTTCCCGGGCATACTACTGCGTGGCGTGCTTAGGATGGCATACCACCGGCAGTCTCGAACCGCCTACTCATAGCAGTAGAGTAGAGCAGTACTTGCGCAGCCTGACCAAGGGCAGTATCGGTGAGGTGCATGACAGTATGACACGCAAACTGCTTAGGCATGACGCAGAGTTGCAGGCTCGCGCGGAGAAGCGTCGTCGGAGTGCGGAAAACAAGCGCAAGCAAGAGAAAGACCAACAATTGCGGCAGGAGCACCAAAAGCAGGCCGCTTTGGCACAAGCAACGCACGAATACAAGGCGGCTTTGAACCATTACGACCTGGCGAAAGGCTACCTACAGCAGATGGCTATATATGAGGCATGCAGCGAGTTGGCTGCGGGCATTAAGCAGTTGCAAACGATTCAGCACCCCTCGTATAAGCAACTTTGTACTGACAAGATGTCGTATGGCTGCGCATTCTTAGAGCAGGCGTTAGATACTTGGTATGACGGAATAGTAGGCAGAATAAATGCCGGGTCGTTGGATGTGGCAGAAGACTATTTAGAGGCCTACCGACGGACGCTCTGTAATCTGTATGGCAAGCATATACGCAAGGTGGCTGATATATGTGGCGGCCATTGGGGCAACTGCGCCGAGTTGGAAAAGAAAATAGCCTTGTGCCGCCAATATACTCTCAGCCGCGGAGCATAACTCAATGCACAATGCGACCTCCCCAAACCCCTCCAAAGGAGGGGATGTGCATAGTGGGAACAGAGAGAAATAATTAATGGTCAAATTACATGGCAATTATATGTTGAAAAACAATGGCAATTATATGTTTAATCGTCCATTAACCGTTAACGGAGAACTGACTCGCACGGTTTTAATGGCTATGGCAATTAATGGAGCCCCTTATTCAATGCGTAATGCGGTAGGCTTATTTAGGCTTTTGCGATTGGGTGGGGGTAGAACCAAATATAATGATTATCTTTGCAGCGTGATTGGCATAATGCCTTATGCAAAGGGAAATAATCGTTTAGTCTGCCTCGCGAAAGCACAAGCCTAAGCACAAGCCGTAGCAGGTAATCAATAAACAAACAATTAAAACGAAAGATAAATATGAAAAGAAACAATTTGAGCGAGATGTATGAATTAAAGGATGGTTTTGGCATTTGGCGCAACGAGTTGGTCGAGTGGATAGGGCAGGAGATAGACAAGTGGGTAAAGAGCCGTGAGATAGCGTGTATCAGTGCCTATCGTGGCGTGCTGATGCATACCACTCCTCATACTATGGGAGCAACGCAGCAGACCCGTTTCCTTACCCTTGCGGAGAATGCCACACGGCAACACGACCTGTATGCCACTTTGCTCTATCTGGGCTATGGTATCTTATCCAAGGGCTTTGAAGAAGGCGTGAACTCCACTATCGTGCTCAACCTGCAAAACGACAGCCGGTTCTATGATAACCTCTTCATGCTCAGCGAATACTACAACCAAGACGCCTTTATCTACAAGGCGCCCGATGAGGAGGCTGCCTATTGGGTAGGCACCAATAATGCGCCCGCACCCGGCTACGGAAAGAAAGTAGAGGTGGGCTATCTGTACCGCAAAGTGGATAACGAACTGATACGGCATGTAGGAAATACGGTGATGAATATATCTGATACAGAGGATGTCCTGCGGAGTATGAAAGCACCGTCGCCCACTAAGGATATGGTCGAGGCAAAGGCTAATTTGGAACGCGTCATGGACGGGAGTATAGAACAGTATTTCCTGAAAGACAGCCTCCAAAAGCATTCGATGTACGACCGAATAGACATCACCTGCACCGCTCGCAATCTGATACATGATATGATGCAACTAACCAAAGCAGAAAACAAACAATAAAACACCGAGATAGTATGTTGATTAAGTGGTTATATGGCAGGTTGGTACCTGATGAGGACGGACTATACAACGCCGGACACGAGTATGTCGATTTAGGCCTGAGCGTCTATTGGGCTACAATGAATGTCGGCGCAAGGTACGATTATGAGTATGGCAAGTGTTGCGGTTGGGGAGGCATTAGAAATGGTGGCAGGCTGCCGTGGTCGAGGTATTGTACGAAATTTGACCCACCTTGTGGCAGCAAACCGGATTATCTGACGACACTATTGCTACGAGATGATATTGCTCATCGTAGTATGGGTGGTGATTGGCGTATGCCGACAGTAGATGAGATGGGCGAACTATGGGAAAAATGCAGTTGGCAAGCCCTCATGATTAACCATGCAATGCTGGCGTATCGAGTAACGGGACCCAATGGAAATAGTATTCTTTTGCCTCAGCAAAGTTTGTGGACATCTTCGTTGTATGCTAACGATTGCGAGGCTTATTATTTGCGGTTTTGGCCTGGAACAGGGCCGGAGATTGACTATATATCCCGAGACAAAATGCTCCATGTCCGCGGCGTATTAGATAAATCAAAATAGGTAGATGAGGAGTAAAACAAATCAATACTAAATCAATAATATGAAACATCTGTCAAAAGGCACTTATGTGCAGTTATCCAATGGAACGAATGCTAAAATCCTGGCTTTCTTGGGCGAGGGTGGGCAAGGTGCCGTCTATCGGTGCGAAGTGGGCGGAAAAGAATATGCCCTCAAGATGTATGGGCAAAAGCCCTCGGAGGCTTTTATGGAAAACCTACAAAATAATGTGTCCGACGGTGCGCCTACCTACCATTTCTTGTGGCCGATGGCTGTGGTGAACACACGCAATATGGCAGGCTATGTGATGCCCCTGCGACCCAAAGACTATGAAGATTTCTCGCGCTTCTTGGTCGCGCGTGTTAAGTTCTCTTCTTGGTCGGCTATGCTCAATGCCGCTATACAAATCACCTTGGCTTTTCGCGAACTGCACCGACGGGGCTTGTCCTACCAAGACCTCAACGACGGCAACTTCTTCATCAACCCCGCTACGGGAGAGGTACGCATCTGCGACAACGATAATGTCTGCCCCGCGGATGTCAACCTGGGTATCAAAGGTAAGTGCCGATATATGGCGCCGGAAGTGGTGCTCTGTAAAAACAAACCGAATAACCTAAGCGATTATTTCTCCCTCTCGGTCATACTCTTTATGCTCCTGATGAATAACCACCCCTTGGATGGCAGGCAGGTTGCTTCGGTTCCTTGTATGACTGACCAAATAGAGCGAAATGTCTATGGCGAAAACCCCGTCTTTCTCTACGACCCCAACGACCTCTCTAATATGCCGGTCTCCGGAGTGCACCAAAATGTGATGATGCGCTGGCCTCTCTTTCCGCAGTTTGTGCGTGATGCCTTTATCCGGGCCTTCTCCAAACAGGTGATGCACGACCCCAACATGCGGTGGTCTGACAACGAGTGGCTCAACATGCTCTGCCGATTGCGCAACCGTATCGTGCGTTGCTCCTGCGGAGGAGAGACCTTCTACGACGAGCAAAAACCGGTCGCTGTGTGTTGCAACTGTGGCAACAGACTACCTAAACCATTATTTATGAAAACCGATAAGGACTGTGTTCCGCTCACATTAGAGAAACTGCTATACGATGCCACACACAGCCAACCCGAGCAACTCTGCCAACCCATTGGTAAGGTGGTTGCTAACAAGAAAACCCCCTCCCTCTGGGGGATTCAAAACCTGTCGGACCACACCTGGCAATGTACACTGCCTGACCAACGAACTATCGCCGTAGAACCGAAAAAAGCAGTACCTATATTCCGTGGAAGCAGCATCGATTTTGGTACAACCCAATGTGCTATCATCTAACTAATCCGATGAAAAACAATAGATTAACAATTAAAACTCATTAGTATGAATCCTTTAGAAACAGTAGAGATTGCGCGTCGTACCATGACGCTTTTCTTTGTAGTGGACATCTCTTCGTCGATGGCAGGCACCAAGATTGGAGCCGTCAATACGGCCATTCGAGAAGTGCTGCCCGAGTTGAATAGTATCTCGGCAGACAATGCCGATGCTGGTATTCAGATGGCTTGCCTGGCATTCTCCAACGATAGCGGTTGGTGTATCACCCCCGCACCCGTGGCAAGTGTATCCTGGCGAGACCTGAATGCAGGCGGTATGACTGCCATGGGAGAGGCTTTCAAAGAACTCAATAGCAAACTGTCGCGCAGTCAGTACCTACAATCACCTACCGGTTGTTATGCTCCCGTCATATTCCTTATGTCCGATGGTTGCCCCACCGATGACTACAAAAGCGGACTGCAACAACTCAAAGACAACAAATGGTTCCAATATGCCATTCGTGTGGCAGTAGCCATCGGCGATGATGCCGACAAAGATGTCCTTACCGAGTTTACGGGCAACCCCGAATTAGTGCTGACTGCCCACACACCCGAGGCTCTGAAATCCATGATTCGATTCGTCAGCGTTACCAGTTCTAAGATTGGTTCCCAGAGTAGCGGTATAGGCGTAGGCAACCCCAATTCCAACAGCGCAGCACAGGTGAAACAACAGCAGATGGCACAGCAAGTGCAAGATTTTACGGCAGACAATGCTGACCTGGATGCCCTAACCGACGGCTTCTGATATGATGCGTACTTTTGCTCTTTCACAACTTGGAGCCTCCCATCTGCTCACCGACAAACCTTGCCAAGATGCCTCTCTATCCATAGAAACACCCGAGTATGCAATGGCTATCGTGGCGGACGGACATGGAGGAGAAGCCTATTTCCGTAGCGACCGAGGCTCTAAAATGGCGGTAGAGGCTGCAAGAGATGTGCTGACACTATTTCTTACATCTACCCACAACCTCTCTGTCTTTCCTACCGGCAACTGGCAACGGCAGTTGGCTTCGGCTATACTCACCGATTGGCAACAGCGCATAGAAGCCGATTATCAACAAGAGCCCTTCGACACCGATTCGCGATGGCAAAAAGCCTATGGCACTACCCTAATTGCCGTAGTTCGTACCCCTAAATACCTGCTTGGCTTGCATATCGGAGACGGGCGTTGTGTGGCAATAGATGCCCAAGGAACGGCTAAACAGCCCATCCCTTGGGATAAGCGATGCTTCCTTAATCGTACCACTTCGATGTGCGATGTCAATGCACTCAACGAGTTCCGCTTCTGTATCCTACATAAGCACCTGCCTAAGGCTGTCTTCGTGGGAACAGACGGCGTAGAGGATTGCTTTGCGGACAACCACGGACTGTACAACTTCTATAAGTTACTGCTACAAAACCTTTCTGCCGATTTCCGCCAAGCCGTGTATGACCTGCAAAACTACTTGCCGCAGATGTCGCAGAAAGGCTCTAAAGACGATATCTCAATTGCCGCTATTATATGATAGTGTATAGTGTATTGTATTAGAATAGCCGGTATAGTATTATGATATATGATAATAGTGTACAGTATAATCATATGATTCCATTAAACGATATTAAGCAACTAATCGATGCGTATGGTAAGGACATCTTTGCTAACCCAAGGCGTGTCCATGCCATACTTAGCGATTGGCATCCTCGGCAGAAAGTACCGTTCGATGAGGTACAAGATACTTGCCGTAAGTACCAAAAAGGAGAAATCAAACTGCCTACATCGGGCAATCCTACAGGTAATCCTACAGGCAATCCCTCTGCTTTCGCAAACATAATCGAAAAGGCGAAAAACCTCATCATATCCCATAGTAAAGCATCTGCCAAACCCGTCTATAGAATAATCGAAACGGCTATGGATACCGATTCTACAATGGCAGGCAATACCACAGCACAAAATGGAAGTACTACTGCTAAAAAAACGATGCCCGCCAAGCCCATAAAGCCCACTATCAATACCAATCCGATTGATATTAAGATAGATACTTCCAAGTCCTTCCGAGGTGGCTTTAGATAGCAAAACCATTTGCATAATTAAGAATGCATAATGCCCCTAGATTTCCTAGATTTCCTAGATTCTCTAGATTCCCTCCTCCTCGCAAAAAATCACATCAGATTTGCATATTTCAAAAAAAAGCAGTACTTTTGTCCGTTTTTTGTTTACAATTATGGTAGAAATCAAAGAAATTAGTTCAAAGTCAGATATCAAGAAGTTTATTCAGTTTGCCAACGACCTGTATAAGGATTGCCCTTACTATTGCCCGCCGTTGCTTTTTGATGAATTAAACACTTTCGATGACAAGAAGAACCCTGCCTTAGATGTTTGCTCCGAGCAGTTGTTTCTGGCGTATCGCGACGGCAAACTTGTAGGGCGTATTGCAGCACTCATCAATCGCGCTGCCAATGAGCGATGGAAGGTAAAGCGTGTGCGTTTCGGATGGATGGATTTTATTGATGATGAAGAGGTGAGTCGCGCGTTGCTCGATGCCGTGGCAGAGTGGGGAAGAAAACAAGGGATGACGGAGATGAACGGACCGCTCGGTTTTACTGATTTTGACCACGAAGGCTTGCTTATCGAGGGCTATGAGTATCTGGCGCCGATGGCATCCCTCTACAACTATCCCTATTATGTGAACCACATGGAGCATTATGGATTGCAGAAAGAGGCCGACTGGATAGAGTTTCGTGTTACTCCCCCCGCCGAGATTCCGGAGCGATTGCAGCGATTGGCTAATATTGTACAACAGCGAAGCCATGTCCGAGTGGATAAGGTGAAAAATAGCAAGGAGTTGGTGGCTAAGTATGGTATCGAATATATGGATGTTATCGATGCGGCCTATCAGAAACTCTACAACTTCCAACCTATGACTAAGCGACAGAAAGAATACTACCGCGATATGTACTTCCCTGTCGTGAACTTCGATTTCGTTACAATCATTGTCAATGATAAAAACGAGATTGTAGGCGTGGGAGTGGGTATGCCGGATATATCTGATGCCTTGCGCAAGTGTGGAGGTAAGTTGTTCCCCTTCGGATGGTATCATATCCTCAAAGCATTGCGTGCCAAGAAAATGGAAGTGTTCGACCTTCTGCTGATTGCTGTGCGTCCCGACTACCAAGACCATGGCATCAATGTCTTGTTCTTTACCGACCAAATACCCTACATGAATAAGTATGGTATCAAGTATGCAGAGACTACATCGATACTCGAAACCAATACGAAGAACCAGGCCAACTGGACACAGTTTGAGCATAAACAGCACAAACGCCGCAGGGCTTATATCAAGAGTATTTAGTGAAACAAGACGACACATATAAGGCGGCATTGAACAAATTGGAAACCTATATCAAGGATAACGGTTTGCGTCATACACCCGAGCGATATACACTCCTACGCCATATATGTGCCTTAGAGCAACCCTTTGGTATCGATACCTTGGCAGCATCTTTGTCAGAAGAGGAACGAATAAGTCCTGCTACTATATACAATACAATCAATCTGTTGGTTTCGGCACAGATTTTGCATTGTATCAGTAGGCGAGACGGACGCAAGTATGCGCAGTATCAACTTACAGCACAACCCGCCGTTCGCTTTGAATTAGTTTGTACGCGCTGCGGGAGGATTTCTTCTTTTAAGGATAAGGCTATAGAGAACCTAATCCGAACGCGCAAGTACTCAAATTTTAATCTGCAAGGCTACTCCCTATATATATACGGAGAGTGCAAGACATGCAAACGCAAATTGTTGAAAGATAAGTAGTTATGGATTTTTTTGTAGCACATTCGTATGGCATCTATTGGGCAGTGTTTATAGCCATAATGGTGGCGGGGTGGATAGTCTCTACTTCTTTGAATAACAAGTTTAAGCGTTATTCCAAGGTGGCACTTCCGCTTACGGGTAAGGAGGTGGCAGAGAAGATGCTGCGAGATAATGGTATCACCGATGTGCGCGTTACTTGCACCAAAGGACACCTTACCGACCATTATAACCCGGCAAACAAGACTGTCAATTTGTCAGAGGATGTCTATTCGCAGGCTAGTGTGGCTGCGGCTGCCGTGGCAGCACACGAGTGCGGACACGCAGTACAACATGCAAATGCTTATGCCCCTTTGAAGTTGCGCTCTGCCTTAGTTCCGGCTGTTGAGTTCGCCAACCGTTGGCTCACTTGGGTGCTGCTTGCAGGTATGTTGTTGCTCAATGTGTTTCCTATGCTGCTTGAGATTGGTATTGCTTTGTTTGCCATCACTACCTTGTTCGCTTTTATAACCCTTCCAGTGGAGATTAATGCCAGCAAGCGGGCTATTGCGTGGTTGCAAGAGGCAGGTATTACCACCTACGAAACGACACCTATGGTTACTTCTGCCTTGCGTAGTGCTGCCTATACTTATGTAGTGGCTGCGCTCTCATCTTTAGCAACACTGTTCTATTACATAATGATTTTCCTCGGCAGAAGAGATTAAATAAGATAGTAGAGTAACTCGCAGAATAAACAGAGTAGTTAATCAAGTATTTTGTTTGGGATGTATATGGAGTGGAGATTATGCTTGGGTGGAGATATATGAGGAGTAGGAATATATGAAAAGTCTTATCATCAGATAGATTAGGAGTATTTTTATAAGAGAGATAGATAGGGAATAAGTACAATAATTGGCCCCGTAGCTTAGTTGAATAGAGTGTCAGATTCCGGTTCTGAAGGTCCTGGGTTTGAGTCCCAGCGGGGTCACTAATATAAAGTTGCAACTTGCTGATTTTTAGTAAGTTGCAACTTTTGTATATTGTTGTTTTGACGGCATTATGACGACATCTTTGACGATATTTGAGTACTACCCGAGTCGCCTTGTCTAGGGTCGTCTTGGTCTAATCTGCTTAATAACCTATCAATAACCTATCAATAACCTATCAATAACCTATTAATCACCTATTGATGACTCGATATGGACTCGGTATTCACATGGTATTCACACGATGATGACTACTTGAGCCGATGAGCCGCCTATTAGGTGTGGTGTTCTAAAATATAGTGTCTTAAAATAGGTTGCGCAACTGGTGAAAAGAGGGGTTCTATTTGGGGCGTTTAGCAGCGGGCAGAAGCGAGTTGATAGTGTAGGCAAGGTTTTCTTGGAAGGCCTGCGGATTGCTACGCGCATATTGGTAGCCGTTTTGGGTGAGGTCTTTGATATGGTTGCGCCTTGTTACCACCAGTCCGGTCAAGACGATATTGCATCGGCGGGCAATAGTCTGCCCGTTGGGCGAAGCCAAGTCCACCTTATAGAGTATGATGTCTCCATTGCTTACCTGCTCTTGATACTGCTTAGTGAGCAGATTCTCTGTAAGATACATCATCTGCTCACCCACATCGCTCGCCAATCGACTATCGTAGAAATAGTAGATTTGTACACTACCCGTATGAGCCAAAGGGCGTATCTTTGTGTTTGCCGTGTCGCCAAAAGAGAGCGACAAAAGCAGGAGTGCATAGTACCAGAAGTTCATAGTTGTTTAAGAATGGCAGGTATTTTTATATGGTTAGATATTATAGGTGCTATAGATATTCTATATGCTCTATATGCTCTATGTATTCTATATATTCTAGATTTTAGTTGAGTGGAACAAACTGATAATGAATCTGTTTGCCCATATCGACGAGCATATAAAACGCTTTTTCCTCAGGGTCGCGGCAAGTATCTACAATGATATACTCGGTGTTACCAAAATGAGTAATTTCTCGGTGATGGTCGTGTCCGCACCAGTACATATCTACCCCATACTTACTCAGTGTATAGGTCAGTTCGTAGGTTTCCTCCATTGCATAATTGGAGGTGTGCCCTTGCGAGTTGTCTTGCTTAAATGGGTGGGTATGGGTGAAGACGATGATATGGCGATAGCCCTCTTTTTGCTTGGTTTCCAGTAGGTTACGCAGCCATTTCATCTGCTCGGTACCCAATGTGCCTTCTGCCGAATCGAGGCAAATAAACAGGTCGAGCAATTGGCCGTCTGCCTCATTGCGAGTGTCGAACCAATAGGCGGAAGTCTTAAAATAGTTGCGATACTCTGTCCATTGGTTGAAATAGATGTCATGGTTGCCCGGAGTGATAAACAGTGTGTCGTGGTGTGCTACTGCGGGTTCTGCTTGCAGAGTCTGATAGGCATGCGGGTAGTTGCCTTGGGCATTGATGAGGTCGCCGAGGTGTATGGCAAACGGGCAGAGGCTGTCCGATTTGTAGGCAAGCACAAACTGCTCAAGGTTGTTGTGGGTGGAGTCGATATGCGAGTCGGTGCAGACATATATCCGATAGTCGGCGGGTACGCTGAGATGAATCTCGCCTGCCCGGGCGTTGTATTCCGTCGATTCTGCAAAGCGGGTTGCTATTTCGGGGCTTGTACCGTTGAACATACCCGGCATATCATAGTTGGGGTTGCAGCCCAGGAGTAATAGGCCGACAGCCAATAAGATAGTATTCTTTTTCATCGTCTGTTAGAACTTATAGGTGAATCCGGCGCGGAGGTACGCGCTGCAGAAAGTGGCGTTGAGGTGGAACATGCCCGTAGGTTTGCATTCGCCGCTTAGGGTTACGCGCCAATGTGGGTCGATGTCGTATCGCCCGCCGAGCATAAAAATAGGTTGCCACATACGCTCCATTTGGTAGTCGTCGATATTGGCCATACAAGCCGAGATATTCCAATTAGAGGTCTGTGGGCGGCAGAACACTTCCAGTCGATAGAGCAGGTTGAAAGGCTCGGCGTTGTAGGTCTCCTCGGTGTGCCAATCTCTGTCCCAAGTGTTCATCACGCGCCCGAACATACCTATATTGAGCGAAACATAGTCCATACGATAGCCTACCGATAAAGCCGCACAGAAATTGCCCTGCCGATTGCGGGCAATAGCGCGATATAGCACTTCGGTCTCGGCAAATAGTTCACCTACGGGGAGGGTGAACTTAGGGCGCAGAATCAGTGTACCGGTATAGACATTGGCGGACGAGAGTTGCACATTGGTTTGCAACTCAAAATGCGGATTGATAGGCATCAGTGCCTGTATATTTAGGTTGCCGAAGTGCTCCCAAGTGCGGTTGTAGCCATATTCTGCACTTATCGACAACGCATAGCCGGCGTTGCCAAAACCGCGCAGCGAGTGTCCGTCCCGAGCCGTGTACTCTTTGGGTGCAGCCCCTGCCGATAGGGCAAAGACCACACAAGAGATAAGCAGTAAAAGTTTTTTCATTCTATTCTGATAAGATATAAAATAATTGTCATATAATTACGCATTATGCATTCTTCATTCTTCATTATGAATTATGCATTATGCATTATGCATTGAATTACGGTATGGTGATGATAGTCAGTCCTGCTCCGCCGTGGTCGGGGTCTCCGTCTCGGTAGTGCAGTTCGGCATCATCGCGTTTGCGCCGCTGACGGTTGTAGGTGGCGAGGTAGTCGCGCACTGCTTGTTTGACAGCCCCCGTACCCGTTCCGTGCAGTATGGTTACTTCTCCCGCATTGACCATCACGGCATCGTCTAGGTAGGCGATAAAACGCTCCAGAGCCTCGTCCACACGGTAGCCTCGCAGGTCGAGTGTGCGCTCAAAAGACAGCACTCGCTGCCGTACTATCGACGAATAGCCGTTCCCGCTGCCCGTCGTCTGCTTAGGCATCTTCTGCTCGTCGGCATTCTCGGCCTTCTGCTTGCGCAGGGCACGCAGGTCGCTGAAATCGCGCATTACGGTCTTTCCGTTGGTTTGCGCAACGGTCGAAACAGATGCCGATGCTTTCGTCTTGGTAGGCGTGGGCTGCACTTTCTGCTTCATGTTTTCTACCCGTTGCCGCGCTTTCTGTGTGCGTTCTTTCTCGGCTTTAGCCTCTTTTATCTCGCGGATAGTACGCTCGATAGTCGCATTGCTCTCGCGCAGGATGTCGGCGGCTTGTTGCTTTGCCTCGTCCAACATCTCGCGTTTCTTCTGCTTAAGGTTGCCAATCTCTTGCTCGTAGTAGGCTATCCGTTCCTCTAAGTGCTTCTCGCGCTGGCGGATGTTCTGGCGCTTGTTCTCCCAATAGCGTTTGTCCCGAGCGATGTCTTGCAACTGCTTATCGTAGTCGATATGCTCCTCGCCGACCAACTCGGTCGCATGGGCGATAATCTGCTCGGGAAGACCTATCTGCTTGGCAATCTCTATGGCAAAACTGCTGCCCGCCTGCCCGATACTGAGTTGAAAGAGCGGGCGCATCTGTCCGCGGTCGTAGAGCATGGCTCCGTTGACTACCCCCGGCGTCTGTTCGGCAAAGTGCTTGAGGTTGGTATAGTGGGTAGTGATGACGCCAAAAGCCTGTTGCTCAACCAGTTGCGACAAGACAGCCTCGGCTATTGCACCACCGATAAGAGGCTCTGTACCCGTACCAAACTCATCGATGAGCAGCAGGGTACGACTGTTGGCATAGCGCACAAAAGCCTTCATGTTCTTCAGATGACCAGAGTAGGTGGAGAGGTCGTCTTCTATCGATTGCGCATCGCCTACATCTATCATCAGTTGCTCGAAGATACCCATGCGGCTGCTCTCCTCCAACGGCACAAGCAACCCGCATTGCAGCATATATTGCAATAGGGCTACCGTCTTCAGGCACACCGACTTACCACCCGCATTCGGCCCGCTGATCACCAACAGTCGGTTCTCCTCGGCTTGCAGGCGCAGCGTAAGAGGCACCACCGTCTTGCCCTGTTGCATAAACTTAAGAAACAGAACAGGGTGTCTTGCCTGCTGCCAATCGATGACTGGTGTCGGCTGTAGGGTAGGGCGGATAGCATGGAGAGTCTGTGCTAATTGCGCCTTGGCACGCACAAAATCGATATGCGCCAACATCTGCTCGCTTTGCAAGATAATCGGTACTGCAGGGCGCAGTCGGGCGGTCAGGTCTTGCAGGATACGCAGCCGTTCACGCCGCTCTGCACCCTCCAACTCACGGATGTGGTTGTTGGCTTCTACTACCTGCTGTGGCTCCACATATACAGTCTTTCCCGTTGCCGACTCATCGTGTACGATACCCCCTATCTTGCGTTTGTAGGCAGGCGGAACGGGTATCACCAATCGCCCCTCACGGAGAGTAGGCGTAACATCCTTGTCCAAGATACCTTCGGCTTGTGCCTGACGCAAAATATGACTCAACGCCCGTCCGACACTGCCTTGCACGAGAGTCAGTTCGTGACGAATACGCGCCAACTCAGGCGAGGCATTGTCCGCCAAACGACCGTATTTGTCAATCACACGGTCGATACTGCGCACTATGTCACCAATGCTCTGATCATCAGAGTTGTGCGGAGCAGTATGTGAGAGGATAGGGAAACGCTGCTCGTCCAACGAGGCAAAGAATTTCTCTATCAGGTGGGCATAATCCAAGGTCTTGCGTAGCGCAAACAACTCGGCTTCGTCCAAAAACAGACCCTCTATGCGTATGCGGCTCAGTGCCTCACGCACATCGTGTATCTCGCCTCGGGGAAACTCCAACGAGGCGTCTTCGAGGATATGTTTCATCTCGTCGGTTTCGGATAACAGCACCGAGATAGCCTCATAATCAGTAAGATACGCCATCTCGTCCACTTGCTCGCGACCTAAGATAGAGGTGCAACGGCGGTGCAACTCATCGCGGATAACGACGAAATCGATTTTTTCTTCTATATGTTCGGGGTAAATCAAAACAGTCGGTCAGATAAAAATAGGTGTCTTAACCGAGGATACGCACATCGTGTATGGCGTTGCCTCCTACGGCGTCATTGATTTTTTTTACCAACTCGAAGCGGCATTCAAACAATTGCGCTTTGAGTGCTGCGTTGGAGATATGTACAATCAGCATTCCGTCTTTTACCTCCACGCTACGGGTCAGGCGTGCTACTGCATCGCCCATCACCTGCGGCCAAAGTTTCACCACACGCTCTTCCAAAATGGGCTTCTCCAATCCGGTCTCGCGCAGATAGAGCCCCAGCACTTCGCCTATCGATAGTGGTTTTCCGCGCATAGCCTATGCCTCTTTTTCTTTGCGGAGTAGTATCTTTTGGCGCGTTTGGAAAGCGCGCACCGATTTGTCTAATCCGTTCAGTTTCTGTATCTTTTCTACGCGCACACCTTCGCGCTGGCATACCTGCCACAGCGATTCTCCCGGGTGCACCCATACCTCGGTTTTCTCTTTCGGTCCATAGCAACGCTTGCGGCTCAGGTAGATACGGTCGCCGGTGTGGAGTGTGCGCCCCAAGGCATCGTTCCATACGCGCAGGGTGCGCTCTTTTACATTCATACTGAATGCAATCGTGGCGTAGGTGTCGCCCTCTTTGGCAACGATGTACGAGCGCCCATTGGTCTTCTGCTTCGCATGGGTCAGGTAGAGCAACTGCTTCTCTTGGTACGCCGACAGCGGCTCCACATATTCGGGTTCGGGGTCGCTGCTGATATACGCAATAGGCTCGGTCTGCGAAACCACTGTGGCTTTCTTAGTGGTACTCCCTGCTGTGTTCTTGCCCGATGTGCTTGCACTGCCCGCCGATGCCAACGCCTCGGGAGTGGCGATGGTGTCCAAACGATAGTCCTCTATCAGTTTGATAAGTTTCTTGGGGTAGAGCGGGTCGGTGGCATAGCCGCATTGCTTGAGCCGATAGGCCCAGCCGGCGTAGTCCTCTACGGCTATCTCAAAGCAGGTCTGATACCGTGGGCGTTGCAAGAAGAGCGAGTGGTCTTTGTACGACTCGCCCGCATCGTTGTACACGCGAAAGCACTCGCCTTTGGCATCATCATCATAGTAGTAGTTGCCGCCCATCCAATCGTTGGTGCACTTGATACCGAAGTGGTTGTGAGCATTCTGTGCCAGTTCGCTTGTGCCGGCACCCGACTCCAATAGACCTTGTGCCAAGATGATGCTGGCGGGGATACCGTAGTCGCGTTGGTTGGCTACAGCCACATCGCGCCACTCGGCTATATAGTTCAGATAGGTGGGGTTCTGTTGCGCTTGTGCTATGCCCACGCACATCGCAAGCAGTATTGGAAATACAATTTTGCGCATAGTCAGATTTATTTTGATTGCAAAATTACGAAATAATTTGCATACTTGCAAAATTTGTCCTATCTTTGCAGCACAAAAATTGTTGCGATTATGAAAAAGTTATCTGTTCTATTTGCCATTTTGTTGATGGCTTTCGGCTTCTCTTCTTGCGAGTACCACTACGAGTATCCTACCACATCCAAGAATACTACCATCAATCTCGATTTGCATGTCAATTCTGCTGACTGGCAATGGTCTGAGCAGGTCGGGTACTACTATTATACCTTCAGTGTCCCCGAGTTAACCAACACCATATGTAATAAGGGAATTGTCGTTGTATATCGTGAGTTCAACAAAGGAACAAGTGATGCTTACCAAATCAATTTGCCGCGTATATTCCCTATGACGGATAGCGGTAATGGTGAGGTATATTCGCAAATCATCGATTTCTCCTATTTGCCTCAGCAAGTGGAGATTGCGGTAACCAACTCCGACCTTAAGTATGACCTTAAGACCAAGCCCGAGAGTATGGATTTCCGCTTATCGATGATGTATTGATGGCTACAGAGGCGTAGCGATTTCTGCTATGCGTTTTAATTTCTCATCAAACACGAACTCTAAGTAGGTGTCTTACCAACCAAACTCTAAGAGGGTGCTTTACAAACCGTAGGCATCCTCTTTTTATTTGTTTCCCCTACGCCCCCCCCTCCTACGCCCCCCCCTACGCACCACCCCCTCCATGTACAATTGCTACTATTTTTACCCTTTGGCTTTCTTTTTGTCAATCAGACTATAAGCCGTCTTCGTCGAAATCTTGTCGAGACCTCATCGAAACCTAAGCCATAGTATCTCAATAATCATTTTGCTACTTATTTGTACAAATAGCAAACAAAATGTCAATTTAATGTGTTTTATATGGAAAATCGGGCTTTATGTGGAGCAATAGTAGTATCCGCAGGGAAAGAAATTATATGTTAAATTACATATTGTCTTATGTCGGCAATTATATGTTGCCTTATGTGTCTCGATGCGTAGTTAGTTTTGGCGGGAGAGGCTGGCACGGTGGATCTCATTGAAGATGTTTTCTACCATCTCTTTGGGCAGTCCTACGCTCTCTGCCCATTCGATACGCTGTTGCATAATCTGCTGAAAACGAGCGGGTTGCAGTGCGGGCATACTATTTTCTTTTTTCCACTGCCCGATACGCTCGCTTACCTCCATACGCCGTGCAATGGCTGACCATAGTTGGTCGTCGATTTCATCTATCTCTGCCCTCAGCCAACGAAGTTCCGTCTGATTGGGCTGATTATCTGCAACCAAGAATCGGTTGAGCAATGCCTTGAGTTGCTCGGGCGTAACTTGTTGCCGGGTATCGGAGAGGGCTTCGGCAGGACGGATATGCGTTTCTATCATCAGACCATCGAATGCCAGCAAACGGGCATAGTCCACCAGAGCAGGGATTTTCTCCGCCATTCCGCTCAGATGACTCGGGTCGAGCAACAGCGGGATGTCGGGGCGGGTATTGCGCAGGGTGTGCGCCATTGCCCAGCAGGGGCGATGCCCGCAACCTCGGTGGATAGCCATAGTTCGGACACCTGTTTTCTCTATGCGCTCGATGTCGCCCAACCAAAGCGAGGTATCTTCATTGACGGGGTTTTTTACCAACACGCCTTGCAATGATGCCTTATTGGGGTGTTTGGCAATCGTATCTGCCAACTCTTGCACGGCAATAGGATTGGCTGTGGTACGCGCACCTAACCATAGATAGTCAATACCTGCATTGAGTGCCTGCTCGGCGTGTTGCGGGGTTGCAACCTCGGTCGCCACAGGCAGGTGGTAAGTGTTTTTGACCTCCTGCAACCAAGTTAGAGCCTCCGTGCCGATGCCTTGAAAGGTATGCGGATTGGTGCGCGGTTTCCATACCCCGGCACGGAAAATAACCGCATAATCGGGGCATTGCGCCACAATCTGCTGCGCCGTCAGCAGCACCTGCTCACGGCTCTCGGCAGCACAAGGTCCGACTATAAAAATAGGCGTATCAGCGAGAGACATAGCATCAATCAGCGTAAGTTGCCAGGGTATTGCGTAGGACTTGTAACTCGTCTTGCGAGAAGGATAAGCGGTTGATAGCCTGCAGGTTGTTATCCAACTGTGCCACGCTGCTGGCACCGATGATCACGCTCGTTACGCCCTCGTGGCTAAGCAACCATGCCAATGCCATCTGCGACAGCGATTGTCCGCGCTGTTGCGCTATCTCGTTTAGTGCGCAAGTACGAACTAAGACCTGCTCGGTAATCTGCGCTTTGTGCAAGAAAACCTCTTTGGTGGCGCGGCTTCCGGCGGGAATACCATGCAAGTAGCGGTCGGTGAGCAGACCCTGCGCTAAGGGAGAGAAGCAGATAAAACCCGAACCGAAACTCTTGGCTACAGGCAAGTTGGTTTGCAGCGTGTCCTCAAAAAGCATATTGGCTTTGTACTGACTGATGACGCACGGCACATGCGCTTCGCTCAGATAGCGATAGCATTCTGCCTGTTTATCTGCGGGATAATTGCTGATACCTACATACAAAGCCTTGCCCGAACGGACAATATCCACCAGGGCTTGCATCGTCTCCTCGATGGGCGTGTGCGGGTCGTAGCGGTGGGAATAGAAAATATCGAAATAGTCCAACCCCGTGCGATGCAGACTCTGGTCGCAAGAAGCAATCAGATACTTGCGCGAACCGCCATCGCCATAAGGGCCGTCCCACATCGTGTAGCCTGCTTTCGACGAGATAATCATCTCATCTCTGTGGGCAGACAGGTCCTCACGCAACACCCTGCCGAAGGTGAGTTCAGCCGTCCCCGGTTCGGGACCGTAGTTGTTGGCAAGGTCAAAGTGGGTGATGCCCTGTTCCCACGCCCGCAGGAGCATCGCCCGAGCGTTGTCAAACGAATCGACACTGCCGAAGTTATGCCATAGTCCGAGCGAGATGAGCGGCAGTTGAAGTCCGCTATTGCCTGAGTATCTGTATTCCATATTCGTTTTCTTAGTCTTGCTCTGTTTATTGTATCGTTACCATAGTTGCCCCAAAGCCGTACTGTGCAAACGAGGCATCTTGGTATGGACAAGCGGGGTAATCGCGATTGAGTGCGGAGGCAATGGCATTCTTTAGGATACCCTCGCCTCGGCCGTGGATAAAGACAATCTTTTTGCCCTTGTTGCGGATATTCTCTCGCATAACGCGCTGAAATACATTTAGTTGTAAGTTTAGCATCTCGGTGCGAGGAATATCGCGCCAATGCTCGGTGAGTACTCCGATATGCAAGTCCACCTCTAAGATATCTTCTTTCTTGGCTTCCTTCTTGCCATTGGCTTTCTTTTCGCTTTCGGAAACGATATGCGTTTCACCTTTGGTTTTTGCTTTGATGTCGCCGGGCGTGGGCGTGTTGCTTGCTGACGCAATATGTGCGGGTTCGCCGGTGGCAATCGGCACAATCTGCGAGAGCGGGGTCGGCAGTTCAAAGCCGTCCTCGTCCTCTACATAGACCAATTGGCTTTTTGTATCGATACGCGACACCTTTCCCCCGCCTACGCTATCGAGAAAACGCACCTCGTCCCCGATATGTATATCCTCTATCTGCTGCATTGTAATAGACAGATTTATAGATGTTTACATTACGATGTTTACGATACGACCGGGAACGACAATCACTTTCTTCGGTGCTGCACCATTGAGTTGTTTGGCGGTTTGCGGGTCGCTCATCACGATTTTCTCCACCTCATCTTTGGGCGTGTCCTTGGCTACCTCGATGGTGAAACGCACTTTGCCGTTGAACTGCACAGGATATTTCTGTGTGTTCTCTGCCAAGTACGCCTCGTTGCATTCGGGCCATTCGGCGTCGCATACCGTGGTGGTATGTCCGCAGCGATGCCATGCCTCCTCAGCGATATGCGGAGCGTAGGGAGCCAGCAGAATGGCAAAGACCTCCAGCACAGCGCGTTTGTTGCAATGCAGTGCCGAGAGTTCGTTCTGCGCAATCATAAACGCAGGGATTGAAGTGTTGAACGAGAAGTTCTCGATGTCCCAAGTGATTTTCTTTATCAGTTTGTGCAGGCTGCGCAGTTCGTCCGCCGTAGGAGCATCATCGCTGAGGTTCTCGTACATGTTCCACAAGCGTTTCAAGAAGCGGTGCACACCGTCGATACCGTTGGTGTCCCAAGGTTTCGACATCTCTAGCGGGCCGAGGAACATCTCGTACAGGCGCAGTGTATCAGCACCGTATTTAGCCACCACATCATCGGGATTGACCACATTGAACATCGACTTCGACATCTTCTCAATAGCCCATCCGCAGCGGTATTGCCCGTCTTCAAGCACAAACTCAGCGTCCTTGAACTCCGGTATCCATGCACGGAAGGCATCGATGTCGAGAATGTCGTTGCTCACGATGTTTACATTCACATGTATCGGCTGCACCTTGTCTTTGTACTCGGGCGTGTTGATAAGCCCAAACGAGACATAAGTGTTCTGACTGCCGATGAGGCGATAGACGAAGTTCGACCGCCCCTGAATCATGCCTTGGTTGATGAGTTTCTTAAACGGTTCGTCCTCGCAGATATAGCCCAGGTCGTAAAGGAACTTGTTCCAGAACCTGCTATATATAAGGTGTCCCGTAGCATGCTCCGTTCCGCCGAGGTACAAGTCCACTTGACGCCAATAGTCGTTCGCCTCTTTGCCGACGAGGGCTTGGTCGTTGTGGTTGTCCATATAGCGGAGGTAGTATGCCGACGACCCTGCAAAACCGGGCATCGTGCAGAGTTCGAGCGGGAAGATGGTCTTATCATCGATGAGCGATTTATCTACCACCTTTCTATTCTGCTCATCCCATGCCCAGCACTGTGCATTGCCCAGCGGCGGTTCGCCCGTAGTGGTAGGCTTGAAGTTGCTCACCTCGGGCAACAGCAACGGCAGACACTCCTCCGGCAGCGTATAGGGCATACCGTGTTTGTAGTAGATGGGGAAGGGTTCACCCCAATAGCGTTGGCGACTGAACACCGCATCACGCAGACGATAGTTGACCTTGACACGACCGATACCCGTGTTGGTGATGTACTCTTTCATCTTCGCAATCGCCTCTTTCACTTGCAGACCGTTCAAGAAACCGGAGTTAATCATCACGCCCTCTTTGGCGTCGAAACTCTGCTCGCTGACGTCGGCACCCTCAATCAGAGGCACGATAGGCAGGTTGAAATGCTTGGCGAAAGCATAGTCGCGACTATCGTGCGCCGGCACTGCCATAATGGCTCCCGTGCCGTAACCTGCTAATACATAGTCGCTTATGTAGATAGGTATCTCGGCTTGTGTGAGCGGGTTGATGGCATACGAACCCGTGAATACACCCGTTACTCGGCGGTCGGAGATACGCTCGCGCTCCGTGCGGTGTTTCACCATATCGAGGTATGCTTCCACTTCGGCTTTCTGCTCGGGCATAACCACATGTGATACATACTCGCTCTCGGGGGCCAACACCATAAAAGTAACACCAAACACCGTGTCGGCGCGGGTGGTGAAGATAGTGAACGGTTCGTCCTGCCCTTTGATAGCAAACTGCATCTCTGCACCCTCGCTGCGCCCAATCCAGTTGCGTTGGGTCTCTTTGAGGCTGTCGGTCCAATCGATACGCTCCAGCCCCTCCAACAGACGAGGTGCATACGCACTGACGCGCAAGTTCCACTGGCGCATCACGCGTTGTTCCACAGGATAACCGCCACGCACACTCAAACCTTCGCTGACCTCATCATTTGCCAACACGCAACCCAAGGCAGGGCACCAGTTCACCTTCGTATCTGCCAAGTAGGCGATACGGTAGTGCATCAGTCGCTCTTGTTGCTCTTGCTCGCTCAGGGTAGCCCAAGTGGGGTCGTTCTGCTCCCAACGCTCGATAAGGCGGGCGATAGGTTGCGCTTTCTGCAAGGTGGTGTCGTAGTAGGAGTGGAACATCTGCACGAATGCCCACTGTGTCCAGCGGTAGAACGAAGGGTCGCAAGTCTTTACTTCGCGATCCCAATCGTAGCAGAAGCCTATCTTACGCAACTGCTCCACATAGTGCGCGATGTTCGCCATCGTGGTCTTCTCGGGGTGTTGCCCTGTCTGAATAGCGTACTGCTCAGCGGGCAACCCATACGAGTCGAAACCCATCGGGTGCAACACATTGAAACCTTTCAGACGCTTGTAGCGACTGTAGATATCGCTGGCGATATAGCCGAGCGGGTGCCCCACATGCAGTCCCGCCCCGCTCGGGTAAGGGAACATATCCAGCACATAGTAGTGCGGCTTGTCGCTATGATTGCTGACTTTGTATGTACCTTCTTTTTCCCATTGAGATTGCCATTTCCGTTCAATCTCCGTAAAGTTGTAGTCCATTGTTGTATTGGTTGTTTGTACTCGATGTATTTCGTTTTTCTATTTTGTGCGACTGTCAGGTTGCTACTTTTGATGGCTGATTTCTTGCCCTACAGTATTGTAGTGCACTCCCTCTTTGAGGATTACGATTTGACCATTTTCCATCATCTTGGATACGGCATTTGCTTTATTGACCTCTACATCCGAAAGGGCGGTTGTCGAACTATAGTCTATTTGTACACTTACAATCATACCATACATGTTAAAGTCCTCGCCCATTTGCACATAGGAGTTGAGAGCATAACCAACGATAGGGTCGACTCCTGCATGACTATATTTGGCATCATTGGCACAAAACACTGTGATACCAGTGATAGTAATATCCTGGTCTGCAGTTGCAGTAAGCGTAAATTTACCACCATTACCATTCACGGATAGATACTTGTCGCAATTTATCCAAGTATCTTCTTGATTTTCAAGTTGAACACTTATGGGTGTGCTTTCGCTTGTAGTGGCACTAATGACCTTTGTTCCATAACCCGAAAAATCGTTATGGGAGAATGACACCTGTTCTGCAAAAATAGAACTTGCAACCATCACTGCGATAGTAATGACAACAAAAACTTTTTTCATATTGTTCTGTGAGTTAATGTTCTATCAAATGCACATTATCTTTTTGCCTGTGGCAGTAGTCAAGCAATCCTTGACAACTGATTTCTTATATCTTACAGTAACTTTTTCACTTGCTCATAGACATTTTGGGCGGTGAAGCCGAGTTTCTCGTCGAGGACTTTGTAGGGGGCGGAGAAGCCGAAACTGGGTAAGCCCCAGATGCTGCCGTTCTCGCCAACGAGGCCTTCGAGGGTACATGGCAGACCGGCAGTCAAACCGAAACGCACGATGCCTTGGGGCAGTACTTCGGCTTGATACTCAGCACTCTGCTGACGGAAGAGACCTTCGCTCGGAACGCTGACGATTTGCAGGCGGATGCCCTCTGCGCGGAGAAGTTCGGCACCTGCCATGAGGGTGCTGACTTCGCTACCCGATGCCAACATCACCACTTGCGGGTTCTCATCTTTGCTGACGATATAGGCTCCGCGGCGGAAACCTTCGAGGTTGGTATTGGGTACAGGCGCAATGTCTTGTCGGCTGAGAATCAGTGCCGTAGGTGTAGCGGTGTTCTCCATAGCCAAACGCCAAGCCATAGTGGTCTCTTCGGCATCGGCGGGGCGCAGAACTAACATTGACGGCTTGCCCGAGTGATTGTGCAGTTTCTCCATTAGGCGTATCTGCGCCTCTTGCTCCACAGGTTCGTGGGTAGGTCCGTCCTCGCCTACGCGGAATGCGTCGTGGCTCCAGATAAACTTAACCGGTATCTCCATCAACGCCGCCATACGCACGGCGGGTTTCATATAATCGCTGAAGACAAAGAAAGTACCGCACGCGGGGATGATACCTCCGTGGAGTGCCATACCGATACAAACGCAAGCCATAGTCAGTTCGCTCACGCCTGCTTGCAAGAACTGACCGGTGAAGTCGCCGCGATGAATGGCGTGGGTCTTTTTGAGGAATCCGTCGGTCTTGTCCGAGTTGCTCAGGTCGGCAGACGAAACAATCATATTGCCTACATGCTCAGCCAAATAGCCCAACACGGTGGCCGATGCATTGCGGGTAGCCGCACCTTGCTTTTGCACTATCTCGCTCCAGTCGATACACGGTACTTCGCCGCTCATAAAGGTTTCGTACTCGTTGGCAGCCAGCGGGTTAGCCTGTTTCCACTCGTAGTACTGCTCGTAGCGTTGGTTGGCAATCTCGCGCAGTTGTGCCGCACGCGCATCGTACATCTCTTGTACCTCGGGGAAGATAGCAAACGGGTTCTCGGGGTCGCCGCCAAGGTGCTTGACTGTAGCCTCAAACGATGCGCCCGACTTGCTCAACGGCTGTCCGTGGGTCGAGCATTTGCCCTCGAAGTTAGCCCCGTCGGCGGTAACGCAACCTTTGCCCATCGTGGTATGTCCGATGATTAGGCTCGGGCGTTGTTGCTCGGCTTTTGCGCGGGTCAGTGCCTCGCGGATAGCGTCGGGGTCATTGCCCTGAATCTCTTGTACGAACCAACCCCATGCCTCGTATTTGGCTGCTACATTCTCTGCCGTAACCTCGCGACAGTCGGTGGATAGTTGCACCTCGTTGGAGTCGTAGAACATAATCAGGTTGTCCAATCCGAGGAAGCCTGCCATACGCCCTGCGCCTTGCGAAATCTCCTCTTGCACACCGCCATCGGAGATAAAAGTGTAAATTGTCGGGTTGTGGATTGCTCCGTAGCGTGCATTCATCCATTTGGCAGCGATAGCAGCACCTACGGCGAAGGTATGCCCTTGTCCGAGAGGACCTGAGGTGTTCTCAATGCCGTGTTGCAGGTCGCGCTCGGGGTGCCCCGGCGTTACGCTGCCCCATCGGCGAAGCGTCTGCAGGTCTGCCATCGAGTACTTGCCCGCCATACACAACTGTGCATAGAGCATAGGTGCCATGTGTCCGGGGTCGAGGAAGAAGCGGTCGCGTGCTTCCCACTCGGGATTCTCGGGGTCGTATTCCAAGAACTCAGAATAGAGCACATTGATAAAATCCGCGCCACCCATAGCACCGCCCGGGTGTCCGCTTTTTGCTTTTTCTACCATTGCAGCAGCCAATATACGGATGTTATCTGCCGCCCGATTCATAAGTTGTGTTGTATTCATATCCTCTTTGTTTAGGGGTTAGTGATTTTCGGTTTTTGGGTGTGGTGCATTGGCTTTGCGCCTGCATACACCTTGAATAAGATAGGGAATTATTTCAGCGTTACTGCTTTTACCAGCGAGTTGTCGTGTTTCATCTCGCGCAGGATCTCGTTTAAGATTCCGTTGATAAACAGGTAACTCTTCTCGCCCGAGTACTCTTTGCCCAACTCGATGTACTCGTTGAGCGACACTTCTAATGCGATGTTGGGGAAATTGAGAATCTCAGCCAGTGCCACCTCAAGGATGATTCGGTCCATATAGGCGATACGGTCGGCATCCCAGTTCTTGAGGTGTGCGTTGATCAATTGCTCGTACTCCTCATGGCCTTGAACGGCATAGCGCAGCAAGTCGTTGGCAAAGCGCAATTCTTCTTCTTTGTCGAACATCGGCAGCAGTTCTTGGTCGGGGGTAGAATATTCTTTGAAGCGTTTGATGGTTTTGATTACATAACTCAAAACGATATCCACATCGGTTGTCCAGTTGGCACCATCTAACGCCACTTCCATAGCATCGAGTGCATCGATAAACGCTTCGTTGCCGGGGATGATGGTTTCAAAAATCTTGCGCCAGATTTTCTTGTCGTCTTCGTAGGTGCAATCGGGTGCCGACATATACTCTCGGTAGAGGTTGCTTTCGAGCAGTTGGCGGTGGATAGCCGTAGTGGCGCACATACCGGCATTCCAGTCAAGATGGTTCTCGTCCAGCCAGTTGCGCAATGCACGGTTGTCGAACAACTGTTGCGCCAATCGGTTGTGTACAAAACGACGATTAGGAACATACTCTTTGTGCAACACTTTCGCACGCCCTTCCGCCTGCTGTATCTGCGACTCCGCATAACTCGTCAGTTCATTCACAAAGTCGAGCAACACCATGTACAGGTCGTAGGTGTTGGCAAAACTCTTTTGCAACTCTTTCTGTGCGGTGAGCAATGTCTTGTCTCCGTCTTGATAGTAGGCGAATAGCGTCTGTACGATACGCGTTCGCACCAATGTTCTGTTGATCATTCTTTTATTTTTACTTTCTCGTGATGTGCATGTAGCCGCCTCCGCAGCCTATCGCACAAATTATCCGCAAAATTACACAAAAATTTTGTACTATGCAAAAAAAGCAGTAATTTTGCAGCCGATAATTTCAATACTAACTATTCAAAGATGGAAAATCGTAGATTTGAAGACAGAAAAGAACCGGAGATTGTTTACTCTCGTTCTGTGAAGGCGGGGAAGCGCATCTACTATTTAGATGTACGCAAAGCGCGTAATGAGGATTTGTATCTCTGCATTACAGAGAGCAAGAAGAAAGCCGCAGGCGAAACTGAGGTTCCACAGTTTGAGAAACATAAATTGTTCCTCTACAAAGAGGATTTTGCTCACTTTACCGAGGGACTACAAGATGTAATCAACTATATCCAAGAGCAACTCGGCACCATAGAGGAGCGTCAGGAGTGGACTCCCGAGCAGAGCAACGAAGCACCTGCTGCCGCTGAAGAGACCGCAGAGGAGAGTGCTACCGCTGAGACCAAGAAGAAGGGGTTGTTCGGTTTCCTCAAAAAAGACTAATCGATATAGCGTTTCTTATTTTTTAGGGGATTGCTATCTGCCCAAGGGCTGCCTGACAAGTGTCGGGCGGCCTTTTTGGTGTAATGCATAATGATAAATGCATAATGCACAATGCATAATGTGAGGGAGAAAGGGGAAATTTAGCGAGGGGATGCTAATAGAGGGCGACTTTTTTGCCTTGTGCTGTGATTAGCATTTTGAAAGCAAATCGAGTGTTTTGCTTTGCAAAATGATATTGGTTAGATTGGCTTTAGGTTTCGATGAGGTCTCGACAAGAGTTCGACTATTTCTTTAGATAATGAATTTGACAAAATGATACTAAAATGCACGATGCGCAATACATAATGCATAATGCATAATGGTTGTGGGTACTTTTTTGGGGGGGGATTTTTGGGGAGGCTATGGGAGATTTAGCGGAGAATGGCGGCGTTGAGGAGGGGGAGAGCGGCGTTGATGATGTGCTTTGCCACTGTGGATTTGGATTCGAGAGGGTAGGCGGTCTGTTCGCCGTTGGAGCGGTAGATAGTTACCTTGTTGGTGTCGCAACCAAAGCCGGCACCGGCATCTTGGAGCGAGTTGAGCACAATCATATCCAATCCCTTGGAGGTCATCTTGTGCAGGGCGTTGGCTTCCTCGTTTTGCGTCTCGAGTGCAAAGCCGATGAGCGTTTGTCGGGCTGACTTGCGTTGCCCGAGGGCTGCGGCTATGTCGGGCGTCTTTTGGAGTGTGAGGCAGAGTGTGTCTTGCCCCGCTTGTTTCTTGATTTTTTGTGTGGCGGTGTTTTGCGGAGTAAAATCGGCTACCGCAGCGCAGAGAATAGCCATATCGCAGGCGGGGAACTCCTGCACGCATGCCTCGTACATCTCTTGGGCCGAACGGATGTCGATGATACGGAGCGCGGGACTTTGCTCGAATAGTTCGATGTTGGTCGGACGATATTGCGTCGGTCCGGCTACTACCACCACTTCCGCTCCGCGGCACCGGCACTCGTGCGTCAAGGCGTAGCCCATCTTGCCTGTAGAGTAGTTGCTGATATAGCGCACGGGGTCGATCTTCTCTTGCGTGGGGCCGGCGGTGATGAGTATGCGTTTGCCGCGTAGGTCTTTGGGCGTCAGCGCATAGCCTATTGCCTCGTAGATAGCGGCGGGTTCTTGCATTCGCCCTCTGCCACTCGTACCGCAAGCCAACTCGCCCACGGCGCAATCGAGCATGGTGATGTTGTCCCACTGCGACAGCAGGCGCATAGTCTCTTGCGTGGCGGGGCAGAGATACATCTTGTCGTTCATGGCGGGAGCCACCACTACGGGTTTGCGCATTGCGCAGAAAGTGGTGGTCAGTGCATCATCGGCAATGCCGTGCGCCATCTTGCCCAATACATTGGCCGTAGCGGGAGCGATGACCATAAGGTCAGCCCAATCGGGTAGGGAGATATGCTCGGTGCTATGCTCATTGATAGCGGCAAATACATCCGAATAGACCTTGTAGCCCGAGAGGGTCTGCAAGGTCAATTCCGTAACGAACTTCAAGGCGTTCTTGGTAGTTGTTACTCGCACTTCTGCGCCCGCTTTGCGTAGCAGGCGTATCAGTTCGAGCGATTTGTAGGCTGCGATACCACCGCTGATACCTACTAATATGTGTTTGCCGGCGAGCATAAACGCACACTCGGTGCTTATTTCAGTGCATCGTCTTTGTTGCCGCTCTTGTAAACCAAGTCGTTCTCGATGAACTCCTCGGTAGCCATAAGGGTCGGTTTGGGCAGACGCTCGTAGGTACGCGAAATCTCTATTTGCTCTTGGTTCTCGTAGGTCTCGTCGAGCGAGTCTTGCTGCGGAGTAGAGAAATCTTGCAGTTTGGCGTCTAACTCTTTCTTGAGGGCTACACTGATTTGGTTCGCACGCTTAGCAATGATAGCCACGGTCTCGTACACATTGCCTACGGGCTCTACCAGTTGGTTCATGTCGCGAGTAATCGTGTTCTTGGGTGCTCTTGATTGTTTGAAATCCATATCTTTGTTGTTTTTATAAGTTTCTATTGTGTGTTGTGCATTGCGCACAAACGGTTATTCTTTGGTAATTTTTTTGATGTCTTTGAGTATCTTGTCGGCTGCCGAACGGTGTTTCGAGTCGGGGTACTCGGTGATAAAACTATAGTACTCGTCTTGCGTATCGCGTGCGCGTTCCAATTTCTTCTCCTCATACGAAATCAGCACTTGCTGGTATTTCGCTTGCAGGATGAGCCAGTTCAACTCCTCTTGATATGAGTTGCTCGGATAGGTCTTGAGTGCGTTCTTGGCTACAATCTCGCAACTCAGATAGTTGTTGCCCAAGTACGAACCGAGGTTGTAGTAGAGTTTGGCGTTGAGGTACTCTTTCTGCGCCAGTTTGTCGTACATCTCGCCCATCTCGGTGTATGCCTGTTCGGCATAAGGGCTATCGGGGTACAACTCTACGAACTCTGTAAACGACTGAATGGCTTTCTTGGTGATTTCTTGGTCGAGCCGTGCATCGGGCGAGTCTAAGTAGTAGCAATGTCCCAACTGGAAGCGTGCCTCGATGGCGTACTTGCCTTTGGGATAGTTGCGGATGTAGGCTTGGTAGTAGTCGGCAGCCGAGGTGTAGTCTTTCTGCCCCATATAACTGCGGGCTAAGTATGCCAGCACATCTTCGCTGCGCTCCGTTCCGCGGTAGTATGACGACACATCGTCGAGCAAGGTCTGTGCTTTCACATACTCTTTGTCGTTGAAATAGGACAACGCTTTTTGGTATTTCAACTCGGGGTCGGTTGATTTTAGCAACTTCTGATACTCCCCGCAGCCTGTGAGGAGTACGCTAATCAACAATATGAAAAGACACTTTTTCTTCATCTTACGAAATGAGCCTGCAAAGATACTATTTTTTTTTCGTTTACACAAATAATCAGCAATTTTCGTACCAAAAAATGGTTTATGTCCCTCTATAGATAGTGTCTTTTTGTCCTGCCCTAAGTATTTAATCCGTTGTGTGTGGGGACAAACGCTATTCATTGTTGCAACGATATACCATGGAATTGCAGACATTGAATAATACTCTTTGCTACATGGTAGGCGAGATTTACAGGTACAGCATTGCCTATCATCTTATAACCATAATCTACTTTTGAGTAGATAAAGCGGAATGAATCCGGAAAAGTCTGAATGCGTGCAACTTCTCTAACTGTCATTCGACGATATAGATATTCTTGACCAGGAACGAAAATTTGTTGATTAGGTGCGACCTTAATCATCGTTGGTGCTTGTGGGTGTAATTGACATTGTCGACCGCTTGCTTGTACTGTAAAACCAGGTTCGTCCCAACTGCGCACGCGGTTACGAGACATAAAAATGGGCGAATATGTGCCTACATAATATTCATGGTTTGGAAAAAAGCAAGCATCACCATTTGTCAGATTTTTGTCCAAGGCAGGTATAGCAGTGTATTGTAAGTCCCATATAGCATCGCGTAATGTCGGGCGTGCTTTAGTAGGTTGCGGATATTGGTAATTATAAATTTGTAAATCTTTACGGAAACCAATATAAAATACCCTGTCTCGATCTTCTGGTACATCGAAATCATTCGCATTTAGCATTTTAAGGTTAACATCGTAACCTGCTTCTGCAAAAAGTTCTAGGAAATTTGCTACTGCTTTTGAGTGGCGTTGTGCCAACATTCCCGATACATTCTCTGCAACAAAAAACAAAGGCTGCACTCTTCGTAGAATACGAATGTATTCATAAAAAAGTTGTCCCCTCGCATCTTCAATACCTTTCAGTGAGCCAGCCTCGCTCCATGATTGACAGGGCGGACCTCCTATGATACCTGCTACATGCTGTGGAAAGTTACCTTCAGATATTTGCCGAATATCACCTTCTATCAGTTTGGTATTAGGAAAATTGGCACGAAAAGTAGGACAAATATCTTTGTCAAATTCATTAGCAATGATGGTGTGAAAACCTGCATTTTCAAATCCTTTGTCCAGTCCACCTGCACCAGAAAATAGACTGATTAGATTCATAGATTCCATGGGCAGTTAATTGTAATAATAGTAATCGGAACACCAAGAAACTGAATGTCGAATTTTAGTGTCGGTTTTACATAACTCTCCGCATTGTGTATGCGAAACGAGAATGACCAACCACCATCTAAGTATAGTTCGGCAGTATTACTTTTTTGTGGAACAAAATCTAAACTTATAATGCGTGTAGGTAGTATTGCAATGGGAATATGGATAGTAGGGCATATTTGTTTTGCCGGTTGATTCAATGTCCCATGTGTGTTATAAGATTGTATCTCAGTAATATGCTTGGTATCACAACTGATGACTTTATAAAAATCATACTCGCCCAATAGATACTCAACCATTTTTGTTGGTATCTCTGGATGAGTTGTATATTGCCTTTTTATCTCATCCATAAATGCTTGAACAATAGGACGATATACATCATTGTCTTTATCTGGTAAATCCTTGAATTTTGTGTGCTTCTTGGCTTCGTCGGATAGATAAGTAAATATAGGTTTAACAGCCTTCCAATATTTTTGAGAACATGGAACACCAAACCATTTATCCCCAAAATCAATGGTAGGTGAAAGCCTGCTATGTTTCACAGCAAAATGATTATGTTTCAAACTCAGTCCAATTTCCCATGTGATATTACGACGCACAATGATAATGTCTCGGACATCACCTTCTTGACCTGCTTTGTCTGGTTGAATGTATAGTTCCAATAAATCACCCCCATCTTCGGTGATGCGTGGTTCGAGTTGAAATATATAAACGACTGCTGCTTTGGCACTAATCTTGTATATATCTTGATCCGTTTTGTCAAGTGTGTTCCAAGCATGTTGCGCAGCAAGAAAACTACTATTTTGGTCTATTTGTGCAGGGCGGAAATTGCTAATTTCCGATTGTAATGTACATAGAAAAATGTACTCGTATGCTCGCCCTTGATCATTGCTTTTTGTACTCATATTTTTTTTTCTTGCAAAGATAGTATATTTTTATTGGTATTGCAAATCTATAGTTACAAATTTTCTTGCAAAAGTCTTTTAGTATTATAGTTTTCGCATTTTAATTATAAAAGCATAAACTGCATATTGGGTTCACTATCTACACCTCTATGAGCGCCGTACAATCTTTGTAGAACTTCAGTTCGGCTTCGATGTCTTCGAGTTGGGTATAGAACTCGTCTTTCTTGTTGGCTTGCGCCATATTTAGCAAAGCAGTACCGCACATAAGGAGATAAAATCGCGCTGCAAAGATAGTGATTTTTTGTGAGTTATGCAAATAGTCGTAGAAATTTGTAATTAAGATATTATCAAACTATGTCTTATGGTAAACTGATGGCATCTATTGTCTTTCGCAGACCACAGGTAGGAGTTATCCGCTTGTATGACATTTTGCTACTGTTCCGCCTGCTTTACTGCCGTTTTGTCAAACGAACATTGAGCCGTTTTCATCGAGATCTTGTCGAGACCTCATCGAGACCTAACGACTTACTTGCCAAATAACATTCTGTCGCTTTTTAGACCTATATACTTACATTTTGTCGATACACAAACTATGTCAATACACTAACCAAACCACAACTCCCCAAAATAAACCAAGCCACAAGTCGCTTCCCTTAGCAACCTGTGGCTTGGTTAGTTAATCAGTCTTATTTGAAAGAGTATTTACATGAAAGCCCCTTCAGCAACCTGTGGCTTGGTTGGCTAACCGGCAGTATCAGTTTTCTCTGCATTCTCATCATTTGCAATACCGCTACTGCTCGCTCATTCTCTTCTTTCGGGAAAAAAAGAAATTACATGTCAATTAATGTTTTATGGTCAATCACTCGCCATTGTATACCAAAATTCCACGACAATGAAAGTTTAATGGCTTTAATGGAGTATCAATCATCATTATCGAAGCCCCCAATTATATGTCTAATTATATGGCAATTATATGTTATATCTCCGCTCTACACATCCCCTCCTTTGGAGGGGCTTGGGGAGGTCTCTTACTCTTTCCACCCATCCGAGCGCAGTACAATCGTGCTATCCCCTTGGGCCACAATCAGATAACACTCCGCATCGTCGTAGCTGTTGATCATCTCCATACCTGCATCCTCGCCCAATACCATACAGGCGGTTGCCAATGCGTCTGCACGCATACACGACGATGCTACCACCGTAGCACTCAGCAAGTTATGCTGCACCGGTTTGCCTGTGCGAGGGTCGATGGTATGGCTTCTGCGCTCGCCGCCTTCGTAGTAAAAATTGCGGTAGTTGCCCGAGGTCGCCATACAGATATCTTGCGTCTCTATCACCTCTTCCAACTCCTGTGATTGTCCGGCGGGGTCGTCTTGCGGCTTGGTGATACCTATACGCCAGGGCTTACCTTGCTTATTCACGCCCTTGGCTACCACTTCGCCGCCTATATCCACGAGGTAGTTGGTGCAACCTTTGTCGGCAAGCAAAGCAGCAATCACATCGCATGACTGCCCTTTGGCTACGGCACTGGCATCCAACATGATACGCGCATCGTCTTTGCTCACATGGTGCGCCTCGAGATGCACTTTCTCGAATCCTACCAAAGGCAACAGGCTGTCTATCTTCGCTTGCGTTACCTGCTCGCGGTTCTTGAAACCGAAGCCCCACAGGTTTACGAGCGGTGCGACGGTGATATCGAAGGCCCCTTCGCTCTCTTGGTGTACACGCGCTGCTTCCGACCACATCTGCTCGAAATAGACATCTGTGGCGGTGTCGCGGTTTTGGTTGATGTGGCTGATCACCGACTGCGGATTGAACATGCTCAGCGAGCGGTCGAATGCCTCAAAAGCCGATATGATCTCGTCTTGCAGGTCGCCTTCGGTCTCGTATTGTATGTTGTAGTAAGTGCCGAATACCTTGCCACGATTGGCAAAGTATTTGGTTGTTTGGCGCCGCATAGGCACCACTATCATCAGCAGTACGGCCGGTATCAGGCACAATGCCACTGCCAAAAGTCGTTTTTTATCCATTTTGCTGAATTCTCCATTAAAAGCCATATAAAAAGACCATGCAGACCTCCCCAAGCCCCTCCCTAGGAGAGGATGTGCACAGCGGGAACATGGGGTCTCTCCGTTAACGGTTAATTGGCAGTTAATGGCTCTGATTGTTCTCCATTATTAGAACCACAGACCCAATCCGATACAACCGTTCAGGCGTTGTTTGTACAGTTTGTCGTCACCTGCTGCATTGATGAAGACATTGTCTTTGTTGACCTTGTAGGTGTTGATACTGCCTTGTGCGAAGATAGAAATCTCGCAGATATCGCCTATCGAGAAAGGCTTCTCTATGCGTCCGCTTACATTGTTCACCGCAAAACCGCCTTCATAATCGGTGTAGGTGCTCTTCCATGGCGTCATACCTACTTGCAGACCGAGGGTGATGTCGAAGGGCAGAGTGAAGTCGTAACCCACCTCGATATACGATGAGTAAGCGCGTTTCCAGTCGCCCGCCTCGGTCTCGTAGCAGTCGGCACCGGCAATCATCGTGTACCAGTTGACATAAAGCCCTGCAGCCGTCAGGTCGCCGAAGTTGTAGCCTATCTGCACCTCGGTCTGACTGCTATTCTCTGCGGCTGTAGCAAGGTCTTTGCCCCAGTTGAAGAAATTGGTCTTGTCGCAGTAGTAATAGTGGGTTGCTCCTACGGTTAAGCCATAGAAAGTGAACGATGCCATGATGTCCACCTCGGGTACGAAGTAAGTACCTGCTGCGTCTTCGGTCTCTTTCTTAAACTTCCAGTCGCTTGAACCTACGCTTGCCCATGCACCGATACGGAAAGCGGTATGCTCGCTATCCCAGCCGACAAGAACCTCGGGTTGGAGGCTTAAACCGCCGTTGTACTGACCGCGCCACAAGTATGCACTGGTCAATTCGGCTCCTGCCTCATACGCAAACGACACTTTTTGTGCCATTACAGCGGTAGTCATTACCACCGCCAACAGACTAACTAATACCTTTTTCATTTTGTTTGTTTTATTGAGAAATTGATTGATTGTTTTTCTTGTACTGCCACGCTACACCAAAGGTGAGGTTAGCATTGAGCCGCTGTTGCCCCGGGTGGCGCACATCCCAAAAGATATACTCTTTGTTCACCCTCCAAGGGTTGAACATCACCTCTCCGCCGAGGTTCAGTACACATTGCTTCACCTGCCATTGCTTGCTCAGCGCCACATCTATGTTCACCACTGCAAAATCGCCCTCAAAACCGGTGTACAGACTGCGCCACGGCGTCATCCCCACAGCCAAACAAAGCCCCATTTGATAGGGTAGGGCAAAGGTGTATTTTACCTCTAAGTAACTCGACCATGCCCGCTGCAATGTTCCCTTGGCATCGATGTATCCGTCGCGCCCCGCAAGGCGTGTACACCATAGGATACTCAGCGGAATCTTGCTGCTTACGGTATATCGCGCCCGCAGTTCGCTTGTGTTGCCCGACTGCCCGGGAGCCGCATTGGCATAGCGGAAAAAAGGTGTGCCGTCGAAATAGTGCATGTGGAGCCAATAGAGTTGCAGCCCCCATCGGTCGAAGCCCACGGCAATATCCACTTCGGGATTGAACCCGCTAAAAACCCAGTCGGTTGCGCCGACATTCCACCACATATCGGCAAATAGTCCTTCGTAGTTGACCCGTGCTGAGGCTTGCAGGCTCAATCCGCCTACATACTGCCCGCGCCAGATATAGTTTGCCACTATATTCGCATCTGCGCTGCAAGTGAGCCCTATTCGCTTCGGGTAATCGTCTAACCAACGCGTTTTCTCTTTCGTTGGTGCGATGGCGGTGGTGTCAGTATTCTCTTTCGTTGGTGCGATGGCGGTGGTGTCGGTATTCTCTTTTGTTGGTGCGATAGCGGTGCTATCAATCTTATTCTCCGTTGCCTCGCTTTTGGCAACGAAAAAAGGCATTACCCCGACGCACAGCGTCAGAGCAAATGCCTTCCATTTATTCCAAATGGCGTTTGCCACTTTCGTCACAAGCCTTTCTGTGCAGCCCACGCAATGCGGAGAGCCACCTCCAAAATGCGTGTGTCGCTCAACTCTACAATACCGCCCTCCGGGCCGGGCTCGATGTGGTAACCGCTTGCCGTGCCTTCTGCGTTGAAATAGGCTCTCACTGCGTCGGCAGTGATACCCAACTCGTTGGCAATGGCATCCATACTGCCGTGGGGCAGACTATCTTTCACTTCACGAAGACGATTAAATGTAGTACGAATCATAATTGTGTGTTTTATAGGTTAATTTAATGTTATTTCCTATTTGTTTGACAGTTGGTCGTCGTTGTCCGCTATGGCGTTTTTTATAGCACCTGCGCCTTACTCTACTTGCGTTCGCCTTTCGGATACCTCCATTGCAAGTGTGCTTTCTCAACTACGACGGTGCAAAGGTAGTGAAAAGAAATGATATATCAAAATAATTTGCCAAAATATCGCATAAAAATCGCACCCCTCTTTTGTACTGCCAAATTGTTTGTCTGAATAGAGATGTTTTGCAACATATAAATATCTGATTCTTTAGTTTTTCTATAGTGATAAGTACATTATAACTACTCAAAAATCGTGAAATAAGTGCATTAGATTTGCGTAACTCAAAAATAAACGGGGTCTCCCCGTTTCTATGCTGTATGAACGCCGTTTTGATGGCTTTTTAACGAACGAATAAACATTTGCTTACACGGAGACCCCCCGCACCGTTCCTTCTTGGAGCAGTGCGGGGGCTCTTATTATTACGCCTTGCGGCTCGTATTACTTCTGTGCGGACTTATCCTCCGACTCCTCGTTGAAAGGTTCCCACGAGGTCTGGAGCATACGCTGGTAACTGCGGTAACGCCATTGCGCATTGTCGCGAGCAGCCTTGAAGAGGTCTGCGGCCTCGGTCGGGTACTGCTTCATCACAGAAGCGAAACGAACCTCGCCCTTCAGGTAGTCCTCAAACTTATCCCATTGCGGCTCTTTGGAGTCAAGCGAGAACGGATTCTTACCCTCGTTCTCCAACTCGGGGTTGTAACGCCACAGGTGCCAGTAACCGCATTCTACGGCTTTTGCCTCCTCGGCTTGGCTCTTACCCATACCGGCTTTCAGACCGTGGTTGATACACGGAGCGTAAGCGATGATGAGCGATGGTCCTGGATATGCCTCAGCCTCGCGGATAGCCTTAAGGGTCTGTGCTTGGTCTGCGCCCATAGCAATTTGTGCTACATAGACATAACCATAAGTGGTAGCAATCATACCCAGGTCTTTCTTGCGTACGCGTTTACCCATAGCGGCAAACTTAGCAATAGCACCCAGCGGGGTAGATTTACTAGCCTGGCCACCGGTGTTGGAGTAAACCTCGGTATCCAATACCAAGATATTGACATCCTCACCCGAAGCGATCACATGATCCAATCCTCCGTATCCGATATCGTACGAAGCACCGTCGCCGCCGATGATCCACTGGCTGCGTTTTACGATGTGGTCTTTGTACTTCAGAATTTCCTTGCAGGTGTCGCAACCGCAAGCCTCCATAGCAGCCACCATCGGCTCATAGAGACGCTTGGTAACCTCTGCGCTCTGTTGGTTGTCGAGCCACTCTTTGAACATGGCCTTCAGTTCATCGCTGCAGCAGGTGCACTCTTGTGCTTTGGTCATCAGCGATGCCAAACGCTCACGCATTTTGCGGTGTGCAATCTGCATACCCAGACCATATTCGCAGAAGTCCTCAAACAGCGAGTTCGACCATGCGGGACCTTGACCCTTCTCGTTGGTGGTGTAAGGTGTAGAAGGTACACTACCCGAGTAGATAGAGGTACAACCCGTTGCGTTAGCCGCAATCTCACGATCGCCAAAGAGTTGGCTGATCAGTTTCAAGTACGGAGTCTCACCGCAACCCGAGCAAGCACCCGAGAACTCAAACAACGGAGTAGCGAACTGGCTGTTCTTTACATTCGATTGGATGTCAACCAAGTGCTGTTTCGACGAAACATTCTTTACGCAGTAGTTCCAGTTGTCTGCCTCTGCCTCTTGTCCCTCCAGGGGAACCATAGCCAATGCCTTGCCCAATTTCGGGTTGCCCGGACATACATCCACGCAGTTGCCGCAACCAAGGCAGTCCATTACGCCTACTTGCATACGGAAATGCATACCCTTCAATGCGGCAGGAGCCTTCATCTCGCGAGTAGCGGCGTTCAAGCCCTTCACTTCCTCCTCGTCCATTACGAACGGACGGATACATGCGTGAGGACATACATAAGCACACTTGTTACACTCGATACAGTTCTCTGCCGTCCATACCGGTACGAATGCCGATACACCGCGTTTCTCGTACTTAGCCGTGCCGGCAGGCCAAGTACCATCCTCAATACCCTTGAAGGCAGATACAGGCAGCAAGTCGCCGTCCTGACCGTTGATAGGACGAACTACATTGGTTACGAACTCGGGTTCGTCGCCATAGTTAGGCTTCTCGTCAGCACCGAGGTTGGACCATGCGGGGTCGATCTCCAACAGGTGATACTCACCACCGCGATCTACGGCTGCGTAGTTCTTGTTGACTACATCCTCACCCTTCTTACCATACGATTTTACGATGAAGTGCTTCATCTCCTCTACGGCTTTCTCTACAGGGATAACGCCCGTGATACGGAAGAATGCCGATTGGAGAATGGTGTTTGTACGGTTGCCCAAACCAATCTCTTGCGCAATCTTCGTAGCGTTGATATAGTAAACCTTGATATCGTTGTCTGCAAAGTATTTCTTTACTTTGTTCGGCAGGTTCTTTGCCAGTTCGTCGCCCTCCCAGATAGTATTCAAGAGGAAGGTACCACCCTTCTGCAAACCGCGGGTAACATCATACATGTGCAGGTAAGCCTGTACATGGCATGCCACAAAGTTAGGCGTGGTTACGAGGTAAGTAGAGTGGATAGGTTCATCGCCGAAACGCAAGTGCGAGCAGGTGAAACCGCCCGATTTCTTCGAGTCGTAGGAGAAGTATGCCTGGCAGTATTTGTCGGTGGTATCACCGATAATCTTTACCGAGTTCTTGTTAGCCCCCACAGTACCGTCAGCGCCCAAGCCATAGAACTTAGCCTGGAACATACCCTTACCGCCCATGGCAATCTCCTCGCCTACGGGCAGCGATGTGAAGGTTACATCATCGTTGATACCTACGGTGAAGTGGTTCTTAGGCTGCGGCAAAGCGAGGTTCTCATATACAGCCAACATCTGTGCAGGGGTGGTATCGTTGGAGCCCAAGCCGTAGCGACCGCCTACTACCAAGATATTGTTCAATCCCAGTTCGTCCAATGCGTCTTTTACATCCAAGTACAGCGGTTCGCCGTTTGCACCCGGCTCTTTCGTGCGGTCAAGCACGCAGATACGCTTGGTAGATGCGGGGATAGCCTCTTTCAAGTACTTCAGGCTGAAGGGACGATAGAGGTGTACATTGATCATACCCAGTTTGTTGTTGCCCTTAGCAGCCTCGTAGTCGATTACCTCGCGGATAGCCTCGCAAGCCGAACCCATGCAGATGATGATGTTCTCTGCATCGGCTGCACCATAGTAGTTGAACGGACGGTATTTGCGGCCGGTGATCTCGGAGATCTTATCCATATAGTCGCTTACGATGTCGGCTACATTATTATAATAGGTGTTGCAACTCTCGCGGTGAGTGAAGAATACATCGGGGTTCTCAGCCATACCGCGCATTACGGGGCGCATAGGCGACAACGCACGCTCGCGGAACTCTTGGAGAGCCTCCATATCTACCAGCGGACGCAGGTCTTCCATATCTACCACCTCTATCTTCTGATACTCGTGGCTCGTGCGGAAACCGTCGAAGAAGTTCAAGAACGGTACACGGCTCTTGATAGTGCTGAGGTGTGCTACACCTGCCAAATCCATTACCTCTTGTACGCTGCCTTCTGCCAACATAGCAAAACCGGTCTGACGGCATGCCATCACATCTTGGTGGTCACCGAAGATACAGAGCACATGGCTTGCCAAGGTACGAGCAGATACATGGAATACGGTAGGAATCAATTCGCCCGCAATCTTGTACATGTTCGGGATCATCAGAAGCAAACCCTGCGAAGCGGTAAAGGTAGTGGTCAGAGCACCGGCATTCAGCGAACCGTGTACTGCACCTGCAGCACCGCCCTCCGATTGCATCTCTTGTACCATCACCGTCTCACCGAACATGTTCTTGCGCCCGGCAGCAGCCCACTCGTCTACATTCTCTGCCATAGGCGAAGATGGCGTGATAGGATAGATAGCCGCAACCTCGGTGAACATATACGCGATATGTGCCGCTGCTGCGTTTCCATCACAAGTCATAAACTTTTTTTCTTTCATCTTTTTTGTTTTTAGTTTATTGAGTTGATTTATTGTAGTATCATTTCTGATATTGTGTTCTTAATCAGTGGTTGCAAGAATAGCCTCTACTTGCCTAATGCGGCAGTAAGTCCGCTAATTTTTGCCATTCTCAATTATGCATTGTGCATTATGCATTCTTCATTATGCATTAGTATAGGAATCCCAATAGCCACAGCGGTATCAAGTTTCCTTTTCCGGTCTCTAAGTTGCCTACGGCGCACGGGCGGATACTCTCTCTTTGCGGTACTTCGGCTTTTACATCGAAGTAGTACTTCCCATCTACGATAAACATCGCATTGCGCTCCGTAGCGTTCACCTTATGCCCGCCGTGCAGACTGCAATAGAAGCAGGTCTCGTACACATCTTGCATTGGCAGTTCGCGCGTAGCAATCATATAAGCAATGTTGCTGTTCTGCATATACACTTTCGACGGCTTCATCGGGAACTGCTTGCCTTCCATATAGAGCAGGTTGAGCAGTCGTGCATCTTTTAGATACTTGATGTAGTTCATCGTCGTTGCACGCGACAGGTCGATCTCGTCGGATATATTGCTGACATTCAGCGAACAAGGCGTCTCTTTGAGCATGATGTATAGCAGTCGCCGTAGTTTGGGTAGGCAGGCTACATCTATCTGCTTGATCATCAGCACATCTACCTCGAGCATCATATTCATCGTCTTGAGCAAGTCCTCTTCAAAGTTCTTGCGCTCCAAGTACGAGGGGTAGTAGCCATGCTCCAAATAGTCGTTGAAGTACTCCAACGGATGGACATGTTCGCATATCTCTCGTGCTATCGAGGCGTGGCTGTGCAGTATATCCTCCAGCGTATATGGCTTGAGAGTCAGCCCTGTTTGCAGGTTCAGATACTCTCTGAACGAGAACCCGCGCAGGTTGTACATCTTGACGATGTCTGCTATGTCTTTGTTGTCCTCTATGAGTCGCATCACGGGCGAGGCGGAGAAGACAATATGCAAGTCTTTATACTTCTCGTAGCATTTCTTCAGTTCGCGCGACCAGTTGGGGTACTTGAACATTTGGTCAAGCAGGAGCGTATGACCGCCCGCCTTCACAAACGCACCCGCAAACTCTACCAGCGAATGCTCCGTGAAATAGAAGTTGTTGAAGTTGATATACAAGCACGAGTGTCGCACTTCGTTCTTACGCCTCTTGGCATTCAAGTCCGGATACAGCGGCTTTTCCTTGCTCTCTATCTCTTTGGCACGAGCCAATAGAAAATCGGTCTTACCCACGCCGCGTCCGCCTTTGATGGCTATCAAACGGTCGTTCCAGTCAATCTCATCCATCAGCAACCGACGGATGGGCATCTCCGAATGCTCCACCAGGTAGTCGTGTATGCGGAAAAAGGCTTCTAACATAGTTCGTTCTATTCGCAGGTTATGGTCTTTTGGGTTTTAGAATGGCTCTCATACCCTTATGTGGGGCTTTTAGAAACCGCCATTCTATTTCACGCTGCAAAATTACTATAAATAATCCAAATTTGCAATATCTACTTTGCATTTCCGTCAATTTTTCTACTTATTTTCCTTTCTTTACCTGCTGCACATTGTGCGCAATGAGAACCGGCTGCCGCATAGAGAGGATAGTTGGCTTGGCAAGTCTGCTGTAGGGACACTTCGCGGGTGGAGTGTATGTGTGGAGTCGATTGGTTGATGGGTAGTTGAAATAGTTGATTGGTTGATGCGTTGATGGGTTGCCGGGTATAGTTTGAGTATGGTGGGGCGTGTTAAAAGATGTATAAAAGTGTTATAAATGTGGAGTTATCTACCGTATATCTACCGTATATCTACCGTATATGTACCGTATATGTACCGTATATGTACCGTGTATAATCCGTCATAATCGGTACCAAGATGCGGAGTGTGTCGTCCTGAAAAAGAGCGCTTTGCTCAATGCGTAATTCAATGCATAACGAAGAATGCATAATGCACAATGAAGAATGCGTAATTCAATGCATAATGTAGAATGCATAATGGGGTGTAAAATTACAAAAATGTGTGTAGATATTGCGTATAAGCGATTTTTTTAGTAACTTTGCAGCGTATTTTTAAGGTGCGGGAGTATGCTGTTTTGCGAGGTGTGGCGTTCTGCTACATTGATTGCGGGTGTATGGCTCGTAGGTAATTATCTGTAAGTAAAGGCATTAGGATGAATATACGCTCTTGTTATAGTAGGATGAATATACGCTCCTTAGGCAGTTCTTTGGGGCGTACAATATGCTCTTTGGTGTGCTCTTGGGGGAATGCTCTCGGGGGGGGGCTTGTAGCGGGTAGAGACTATTTGCGCCATAGTGTGGTGGTATGTCATAGTGTGGTGTTATGTTATGGTGTGGTTGTGTGTTATCGCGCGGTGGTGCTTCATTGTGCGGGAATGTATCGTCGTATGGCGGTATGTCGTATGGCGGTGTATCGTTGGGCGATGTGCGTGGGGTTGTTGCTGTGTGGAGCGATGGCGGGATATAGTCAGACTTATGAGAGCCTGCCCTACGAGTTTGGTTTTGAGGACGATGAGGCAGCGGAGTTGGCTAAATGGACACTAAACCCCGGTATGGGGGTGTATGATACAGACTCGCTGATTGATAGTTGGTGCGTAGGTGAGGCATTGCATAGCAGTGGTGATAAGGGGTTGTATATGTCGAACACAGGCGGTTTGACCTCGGATTGTGGTAAGCGGTATGTATTCATCAATCAGTTGACGGGTGCCGTGGAACTGGTGATAGGTAACCCGAAGTATGTGCAGTTCGCGTATCGTGATTTTGTGTTGCCGACGGGGAAATACTATGTGGGGTTTGACTATATCAGTCCGAATATGCAGTTGGCAGCGGGGTATGTTACTTTTATCCAGCCTCCGACGGCACAGTCGAACAAAGTAACCTTGCAGCGCGGAACGGACGCATTGCCGGCAGTGAATACGGTGATAGGTCCGAATAGTGGAGTGGAGACTTGGACGACAGCCAACTTTACGCTCAATGTAACGCAGCCGTCGAATGGGGAGGTGAGGTATGTACGCTTATGGTTTGCGTGGATTAACTCGGAGGAAGACTCGGTGCAGACCGGTATCAGCGGTGCGATAGACAACATACAGATAGTAGAGAACCGATACCCGATACCGACGGACTTTGTGGGCGTGGTAGAGAACTGCGACCATGTGGTGTTCAGTTGGAGCCCCGTGGCTACGAGATACCAGTTCCAATACCGCCGCATAGGGGATAAGGTATGGAAGAACCGTTGGGTGAACAACAGCAATACCTATACGCTGCAGAATATGAAGGAAGGCAGTTATGACTTCCGTGTGCGGAGTATGGATATACAGACCGATGCGCAAGGGCGTGCAGATACGATATACAGCCCCTATGCTTACATCAGCAACTTCAATGTGTTCTGCCCCGAGTTGCACTGTATCAACTATTCTAACCTAACCGATACGACCCTGGCTCGCTGCACCTACGGTACGACGAGTGTGGACGGCTATGAGGCGAACAAAGACAAGGCGTTTGAGCGTAAGGGGGTAGTGGACCAAGGTCCGAACTCGATACTCTCTCGCCATACGGTGATATGGGACACGCTGGCAACCGACCCTCGCACGAACGGGCTGTTGCGTATGGTACCGCGGGGCGAGACCTCGAGTGTACGCTTGGGTAACTGGGCTTCGGACAATGGTACGGAGGCGATTACTTACCCCTACTATGTGGACGACAACAGTTCGATTTTGCTGCTGCGATATGCTATTGTATTGGAAGACCCCGACGGACATAAAGAAGATGAGATGCCACGGTTTGTATTGGAGGTGCATGATGAGAACGGCGACCTGGTGGACGCTTCGTGCGGACGAGTGGATCTAAACCCGCTCAGTCCTGACGGCGGTTGGAAGACCATCAAAAAACGCGGCTTGGGCGAGACGGATATTGTCTATAAAGACTGGACTACGATAGGTTTGAACCTAAGTGCTTATACGGGGCGCACCTTGCAGATAAGTGTGGCTACCTATGACTGCTTCCTCTCGGCGCACTACGGGTATGCTTATTTCACGATGGATTGTGAGTCAGCCAACATCAAGAATACCGGTTGCGGCAAGGATGTGATGGAGGTGGTAGCACCCGACGGTTTCAACTACGAATGGCGCACCGATGACGGGACAGTGCGCTCCACCGAACGCACGGTAGATATTCGCTCTACCGACCCGACCAACTGGACTTGCCGACTATCCTCAAAAGAGAATCCGGGGTGTTGGTTTGAGTTGTCGATTAACACGATGGCTCGTTGGCCACAGGCGGAGTTCTCGATAGAATATACACCGCAGAACTGCGAGAACCGCTACACTATCAAGAACAGCAGTTATGTATGGGTAAGCGAGGACGGCAAGCGTATCGAGTATAGAGATGAGAGTTGTGAGGACTACGAATGGGAGTTCAGTACCGGTGAGCAGGACTATACCACCGACCCGAACCCCGGGTATGTTATCTTCCCCTCGGAGGGGGGTAAGCACTGGGTACACTTGGTAGCAAAGAACGGTATCGGCGAAGGGGCTTGTATGTCGGATACGACGATAGAGGTGATGGTGCCTCGTGTAGGCGATACTATGGAGCGGGTGGATACCGCGATATGCGAGGGCAGTTGGTTGGACTGGCACGGCACACGCTACACCGAGGCAGGGCAATACACCTTCCAAGGCGGAGACCCCGTAACAGGTTGCTATGCCAACGATACACTGAGCCTGACTATTCACCCGCAAGACCTGACCGAACTGCCTGATACGACGGTATGCTATGGCGATACAGTGTGGCTCGACAGCCTTTGGTGTGATGTATCGAGGACGCTCAGATTGGTAGTGCCTAACCGATACGGGTGCGATAGTACGGTGATGCGCAAAGTAACCGTGTTGCCCGAGTTGATGCCTATCGTAGAGGCACAAGAGGCGGACAGCGCACATCGGTATGGTTATATCCATGTTACTATCTCGGACTATTCTAATGTGTCGCGGTTTACTATCAACGATACGGAGTATAGCGAGTCGGTAGAGTTGGACAGCCTGCGCGGCGGAATATACCATTTGACTTTCTACAACGATTTCGGTTGCTCGATGAGCCAGGAGATAAAGATGTGCCGGTACTTGATTTTCCAGAGTTGGAACGATGTTATCTCGCTGATGAATGCGAACTACGAGGGTGGTGGTGTGTTTGCCGCTTACCAATGGTATGAGAACGATGAGCCGATAGCAGGTGCCAACAAGTCGTACTACTATAAGCCGGGCGGTTTTGTATCGGAAGATGATTACTACACCTGCTTGGTAACATTGCCCGACGGTGCGCAGGAGATGAGTTGTATCTTTGTGCCGACTATCACCCACGAAGGACAGAGTACGACGGTTACGCCTAACTACATACAAAGCGGACAGAGTGTGAATATCACGGTGCCTGAGAAAGCCATGGTACGATACTACAATGCGCTTGGGCAACCGATACTGAACCGACAGATAGAGGCAGGGAGCAACATGGTGCAGTTGTCGGCAGATAGAGGCGTGTATGTATTGATAGTATCGCTGCCCGAGGGCGACCGCGCTTTCCGAATAGTAGTGGAATAAAGATAAGCGGGTAGATAGATGGGACAGATAGGAAATCAACTAATTGGTAGAGAAAAAAGCAGTGTATTTGCGGGCTGATGGGAACAGACTAAGAATAGGACTGCGTGATATATACAATAAGGAGTAATGAGACGAAACCTATATATATTGGTGTTAGCATTGGTGTTGCCTGTTTGGTTGCAGGCTGCGCCCCCTGCACGCAACAACAGCAAGAATAGCAAAAGCAAAGCCAAGACAACGAAGATACAAGATTTACATTTTGTATCGATGTGGGGCGGAGTAGGCTATTCGGGCTTGGTGAACAACTATTCTGCCGGCAGTTTCGATGCAGGCTTAGGCAAGACAGGCAGTTTCGATTCGCGTTTTATAGGCGGCGGAGGCGGACTGATAGGTGTGGGGTATGAGTTGCACCACGGTCAGTTTATGTTCTCGGTAGGTCCGGAGTTGCGCTTGTTCTCATCGGAAGACCGCATGGGGTTGTCGCCTTTTCAAGTAGGGCGCAGTGATTATGCGACGATGACGCAGAACTACTCGTTGCAGCGTTTTCGTGAGACGCAGACGGTAGGGCAACTGATGGTACCGATACTGTTTGGTGGTGATTTTGACCGATACTATTTTATGGCGGGTGTGAAAGTGGGGTACACCTTGTTTGGTACTTGGCGTCAGCGCGGCACCTTGGTTACTTCGGTGAGCGAGCAGCGCGGATTGGAGGACTGGATAGATATACCGCCGCATAACCTCTATACTGAGGCATTGGCAGACCACCCGCTATATGAAGGAACAGCCAAAGGCAAGAATAGTTGGGGATTGGATGTAGCCTTGTCGGGCGAGTTTGGTGTGAACCTCAACGAGTTCTTCCCCTCTGATTGGCAGACAGCCAACGAGGACAGCAGACACCCTTGGCATACACGCTTAGGAGTGTTTATCGACTATGGTATGCCGATGCTCTCTGCCAAGACAGGAGAGGGAGTGAGCCTTGCAACAGTGGACGGTATGTATGAATCGGATGCTCAGCCTGCGATGATGCATACCCAATCGCTTCACCAATCGACTTTTGCTGACAGCCGATTGAGTTCGCTCTTGGTCGGCGTGAAACTGACGGCACTATGGCAGGTGAATAAACCGCGTGTGCCTAATCCGCGAATCGTGTTTGTAGTAACCGATACATTGGGTAATCCGACGAAGACGCAGGCGAGTGTAGAGGTATTCAATACCGCCAAGCCGAAGCAGAAAGCGAAGGTGCGCAATATGGGTAAGGGCAGTCAGGCAGCAGTGCGCTATGCTAAGTCCACTTATGCTATCGTAGCGCGTGCGGCGGGTTATCTGCCGAGCGATTATGCGGGTGATACACTGCGGCTTATCCATACGGCAGACTTAGACACGGTGCGATTTAGTTTGATAGCCGTACCACGCTTGGTATGCTATGTGCATGACTTGGAGACAGAGCACTTGATTAGCGCACAGATGCAGTTCAGCAGCCGACAATCAGAGGGGCATAACCGCTCGCTTACGAGTTCGGCTGAGGCTCCCGCCGTGGTAGGGTTGCACTATGGTGATAAGTTCGACTTGCACCTGTCTGCCAATGGTTATCACGATACCACTGCCGTAGTAGATTGCTTGACCGATACGGTGCATTATTACTTGCGACCGATACATATTATCCATCGCACATTGCTGCTCAAGCATATCTATTTTGCTACCGATAAGGCAGACATCTTACCCATCTCTGAGCCGGAATTGGTGCGCCTGTATACCTTCTTGGACGAGAATCCGGAAGTGCGTATCCTGATAACGGGACATACCGACTCACAGGGTTCGGATATGTATAACCAAGTGCTATCGGAGAAGCGTGCAGCGAGTGTAAAAGCCGAGATGGTAAAACGCGGTATTGCTGCTGACAGAATGGAAACCAACGGTAAGGGCGAGAGTGAACCGATAGACACCAACGATACGGAAGAAGGGCGACAGAACAACCGTCGTGTACAAGTAACCGTACTGAGCGGTGCTAAAGATATAATAGAATGATTGTGAGAAAGACAAATAGTACATATTATTGGTTTCTGTACCTGCTATCGGGTATGTGTCTGCTGTGCAGTACCTTGCCGATACAGGCACAGACGACTACTTACTTTTGCGATTTTGAGAATGCGCAGGAGCGTAGCCAATGGACACTCAATGCGGGTCCGCAAGGCAGCCGATGTGATAACCAATGGTATATAGATCAGATAGGTGATTTTAGTCCGAACGGACAGAACGGATTGTATATCTCTTCTGATGGTGGTAAGAACTCGGTATATAGCACGGCTACTCAGTCGGCCGTAGTGGCTTATCGTGAGTTGAGCCTGCAACAGGGCAGTTATTTCTTGGACTTCGATTGGCGTGCTTTGGGGTTGCAGAATGCGTCGATAGTAGTGTTTTGGGTTCCGCAGAATGTAGCCACCAATTCTAATCCGAACGGAGGATACAGTAGTCGTACTTTGGAACAATACCGATTAGGTGGAGATACGGTGCTGTATGGCAGTATCACATGGCAGTCGATACGCATGAGCATCAATATCACCGCTGACAATGCCAACGGCAAACTGGTGTTTATCTGGAGTTGCGCAAAGAATGGTGTGAGTCCGAACTTGCCTGCCGGTTGTATAGATAACATCAGCATTATTCCGTATAATTCGGATAACGAGTGTGAAGCCCCTGCACTGCCTATTACCTACGATAAGAGTACTGCCGTTCTCTCGTGGAAAGGGCAAGGGGGAATGTACCAAGTGCGTGATTATAATATGGAGAACGGGCGTGTGGTGCTTTATGACTCGATAGGGCAGAACAGTGTACAACTCAAGACTTTCACAGAGGGGTATCATGTCTTTTCGGTGCGCACTATATGCGGTGAAAATAGTTTCTCCGAGTGGAAATCGATAGCCGATTTTATTTGGATACCGGGTAACAGGTGTATCGACTATCTGGATTTGGCGGCTGCCAAGTGCTACTATGGTACATTTGAAAAACCTTATGAGAATGTAGGTGTGGTGGATAAAGGCTATGCCAACCAAGAATCGAGGCACACCTTGCACTATGTAAAGGGCGAAACCGATATCCGTACCCATAACCAATTATCCACTATTCCGGAAGGGGAGATTGCTTCGGTGCGTTTGGGTAACTGGAAGAACGGTGCAGAAGCAGAGGCAATAGAGTATCAGTACACCGTGCAGGCCGGTCAGAGCGATATAATGGAGTTGAAATATGCCATTGTAATGGAGAAGCCCGGGCATTCGCGTGAGGAGAACCCGCATTTCCTATTGGATATATTAGACGCTAACGGCAGACAGATAGGTCAGACGATGCAGAGTTGCTTTAAGGCAGATTTTGCGGCATCTACTCGTGAGGACTTAGCGGGTTGGGAAGAATGGATGCCCGACTTGGGTGCTCCCTACAACGATACGATAGTATGGAAACCATGGACCACTCTGCCTATCTCGCTTCGTAACTATGTAGGTCAGACGCTGACTATCCGTTTCACCACGAAAGACTGCCAACCTGCGGGACACTGGGCTTATGCCTATTTTACTATCGGATGCCGCAGCGGTGATTTGGAAGGTATTGCTTGTGGTGATTTTGATACTGACCACTTCAATGCGCCCGAGGGCTTTAACTACAACTGGTATGAAGCCAAAGACCCTAAGCAGACCCCTATCGGAACAGACCCTTCGCACCTGCCTTATGTGGACGGCAATGTAATGCATATCGATAAGCAGGACACTTGCGTCTATGTAGTGGAGGTAATATCGAAGATGGGGGACGGTTGCTCGTATTCACTGGTGGCTAACCCTAACCCGCGTTTCCCGGTAGCAGAGGCAACAGGCAAGGAGCGCGTGGAGAACTGTACGAACTATGTAGATTTTACCAACGCTTCGCATATCTATTTCATCAACCGAAAGGACGGTTCGCAAACCGAGTCGAAAGAACCTGTAGAGGATGTGATATGGGATTTCGGGGACGGCTATCCGTTGTTGCACTCTACTGCCGCCACGCTTACGCATGAGTACCCCTCAACGGGTGGTACTTTCATAGCCAAGGCTATTGCTTCGATGAGCGACGGGGTATGCCAAGACACGGCATTTATCACACTGAAACTACCTGATTTGAGTGCAGGTACAGATACCTATATCGACCGATGTGTAGGGGAGAGTTATACCCTGCCGACAGGGGTAGTGGTAACGGAGGATACTACCTATATGTATGGTGAGAAGAACCAATACGGTTGTGATGCAGACAGCCGAATCATTGTAACCTTCCACAGCCAAAAGACTGATACGGTCAATACGGCTATATGTGAGGGCGAGGCATATCCGTTCGAGGGACAGGACTATACTACGGAGGGGCAGTATATTGCTCGTTTGACTTCCGTTTCGGGTTGCGACAGCCTGCGCGTACTGAATCTGACCGTCTATCCGAAACTGGTGGTAGATATAGAAGATACATTGGCAGTATGTGCAGATGAGCCGTGGATAACTATTCCTTATATCCATCGTCAAGGGCGTTTGGCTGAAGTGGTAGTTCGCTTTGATACCATGGGTGTGGCTGCGGGTTTTGATACGGTTTATACCTTCTTACCCGACGAAGAGATTCGTATTGTAATGCCTGCCACCATCACTCCGCGCGACTATCATCTGACTCTCTCGTTCGGTTCGGAAGAATGTCCGTTGCCTCCTATTCAAGTGGTGGTTCGTATTCGGTATGCAGCCTCGGTGATAGAGCAGAAGAATGACCTTATTGCTTTGCTCAACGACCAATATAACGGCGGATTTATCTGGACGGAGTATCAGTGGTATTGCAACAATGTGCCTGTGGTAGGTGCAGAGACCTCGTATATGGTGGTAGGCGATGAGCATATAGGCGATGAGTTCTATTGTGTTCTGACGCGTGAGGACGGTACGATAATCTCTACTTGTCCGATTGTCTATATGGGGGGAACTACCGGTATTGACCTGACTACCGATTGGCATATTTATCCTACTTTGCTTCAGCCCTCAGAGCCAATGCATATCCGCGGAGAGCAGGAGATAACGATAATAGATGTGTTGGGGCATAAGGTAGGCGTTTATCGTTCGTCGGAACCGGATTGGACTATCCCCGCTCCTGCACACAGCGGAATGTATATCGTATTAAATATCAACCAAATAATTGCTCGAATCATTGTACAATAGATTTCATATACTGTCTGTTTTGCTATTGGTGAGTGTATTGGCTTCGGCGCAATACTCCACAGAGCGTACCAACCATTATCTTACCTTGTCGTTAGGCGGAGGAGAAGGAAATAGTTTTACATCGCTGAGAGATGATGCACCTGCTTTTCGTGATAAAGCGGGGGCGGATGCCTTGTTTAGTATTGGTTATGAACTTAGGAAGGGGCATTTCTTCTTTGGTTTTGGTGCAGGTATCGACTATGATTATTGTTGGCAGCAAGCCGACTCGTTTTCTAATGCTTTTGCTCGCACAGACCGTGAGGGTGATGCTATCACCTACGCTTATCGTTATACGGATTATCGCTCTAAACAACACACGCTCTCGGTGGGCATACCGGTTTATTTCGGCGGGTATATAGGTGATTATCTATACTTGATGGCAGGTGCTAAGTTGTCTATCTCGGTGCTTACCGATTATCGTACGACGACGATGCTCTCTACCGACGGTACTTATTCGCGTTTTATCCATACGATAGAGAATGCGCCTACTTACGGCTATTTCCCTGCTGAGGAGTATGCGTATAGTAGTCAGTCCTCCACTCTGCAACTGCGGATTGCTCCCATAGTGGAGATAGGCAGCCGTTTGCCGCTGCCTAGCAATAGGGTAGAGATGCGAATGGGTGTGTATGCCGAGTATCATATCCCGATAGGCTATACCCACAATATGCCATTGGTGGATTATTCGCATCTGAGCACTACTCCCCCCGATGAGCAGACACTGCAAGACATGCATACCCATTTGGTGTTCAATCCGTTGACCGAAAGCGACTTGCAGAAGAAAGCGTGGTCGCAGTTGGCGGTAGGTATCAAATGGACTTGCCTATTTAATTTGACACGCGATTCGCATCCGTGTCGCTGCTTGGAGATGTAGTGATTGGTGTGAGGCAAGTTGATTGATTTTAATCCTAAAGTGCGGATTGATGTGTGTTTTTTTAAATACTGTCGTCTTGCTAAAGACTTGTTAGGTCTCGATTAGGTCTCGACGAAGGTCCGAGGAAGAGTAGAGAAAAGTGCAGGCTTAATAGTGATAAATGAATGTAAAAAATACAGAACATAACTTTGATAGAATTATGAGAAAGATTGTTCTATTGCTGAATATATTGATACTCTCTGTGGCTGCCTTTGGTGCTACGGAAGACTTGGTGCGTATCGATTTTGAGAATGGCATGCCTGCGGGTTGGACGCAAGAGTTTGTGCGTTTGCCTATGGATGGAACCACTGATGAGGGAGCCTATTCGTGGGCGGTAGAGCAGGGGGATAACCTCTTGCACCCTCAGGGATGTACCTCGGGCAACCATCGTTTGGTTGCTCGCAACAGTCGTAGGCAGGAGATGCGTTTCGTAACGCGTTGGGTATCGCCTGTGATGAACCTATTGGATGCTTTTCAACCACAATTGACTTTCTCGCATGCCGAACCGCAGAAAAACGGCTATTCCGATACGCTGAAGGTGTATTATCGTACTTCCGCTTCCGACTATTGGCACCTTTTTCCGCAGGCTACCTTCCAACGGAATGCCCTTTGGAAAGAGCAGACCTTGCAACTCGTGAGTGCTAATGCCACCTATCAGATTGCGTTTGAGATAACGGAGAATATGGGCTATGGTGTGGTGTTGGATGATATTGCCATCCACTCCACCTCGACTTGCCAAGATGTGAAGAACCTGCAAGTATCGGAGCGTCATGCTCACGATGTGTTGCTCAGTTGGGATGTAGCGGGGGCGTATGACCATTTTGAAGTAATCCTGGCTTCTGCGCCTATCAAAGATTTTAGCAGTATCGACCCTGCTATAGTGTTGCAGCATATCACGGACGGTATCTTTAATCCGGAGATAACGCTTACCAATTTGGAACCTGAGCAGGCCTACTATGTATATGTTCGTTCCGCTTGCGATGGTAATAATACGGAATATACGGTATGGGTGGGCACTACTTTTGAGACGCTTACCACGCTGCAACTGCCTTATACAGAGAACTTCAACAGCGTCAGTCCTTTCCTCGGAAGTAAGACTTATGGTAAACCTACAGGTTGGACTATAGGCAGCAGCGATGATGCCCAAGTGCCTTTTGTATATATGGGAGGTAATCGCAGTGAGCGAGCACCATACTCAATCGACTCGACGGCTTATTTCTCGTTCTCGGGCACTCGTAGCAGTGATAATCAGCCCATAGAGGGGGGCAAGTATGTGTATGCAGCCACGCCTGAGATACTGGTTTCGGCTTTGTGGGGTGTACAGATTTCGTTTTGGGTAACTGCCTACGACCGAATTAGTTTGGGCAATTCGCGTTATGCAGCCGAACTGCTGGTGGGCGTGATGACTGACCCTACCGATTTTAGTACATTCACTCCGTTGGATACCGTGCGTGTGGAAACGGCGTATATGTTCAAGCGTGCGGAACTGCGTCTGTTGGACTATTTTGGTCAGGGTAAGTTTATCGCTTTTGCCTCTCGTTCGCAGGACGCTAATGCCATATATATAGATAATCTGACTATTTCTTATCCGCAGGTAGCCACTCCTACGCATGTATCATGCCACCATGTCAGTTCGACGGGGTTCACCGTATCTGCCGATGCGCGTACAGCCGATTCGTGGAACTTGCGTGTAGCCACCTCTTATCACCGAGACGGTAATGTACCGGAAGGAGATATAGTATTTGAGCAGACCGACATCTTTGCTCCGTCTTTCAATCTGAGTGCCAAAGACGGTTCGTTGGTAGGTAGGACACTGCTTATCTATACGCAGGCTGTTCGCAATGGTCAGACCTCTGCTTGGTCGTACCCCATTACACTGCGTGTGCCTACCGCTATGCCAACGATAACGGAATTGTCGCCCTATACCGAGAGTTTTGAACCTTCTTCGGGGGAGATAGCCTTGACTTCCTTGGCGCACGAACTGCGCTTGACGGGCCAGCCGATGGGGGCAGCCTCGGTGTTCTATCCGCTATCGAGTATTAATTCCACCTATAGTGCTTATCCGCGTATTACCTCGGTGGCACCGAATGCGGTAGGTTCGCATATTCAGTTGTGTGGTACGGATAGTTGGTTTGTCTTGCCTGAGGCTACCAATGATATACAAGACCTGAAGATGGTATTCAGTCATGCTACCAATAGCAGCAACTCGACGGGTAAGTTGACGGTGGGTGTAATGGCTGACCCATATAACCTTTCTACCTTTACTCCCGTGGCCTCTTTCTCGGCAAGTACCACTACTTACAACCGTTGTCTGGTATCGTTTGATGCTTATTCGGGAAGTGGTAAGTTTATTGCTTTCCGTTCGGATAATGCGGGGGATGATGCCGTAAGTATCAACCTAATAGATGAGGTGGTGGTTTCGCTGCTTACCGATTGTAGGGAGGCCGGCAATATCGATACGCGAGTACATGCTCGCAGCGCAGACATCAGTTGGAATGGTGGTGGTATGCAGAGTTGGAGAGTAGGGTTGAGCCAAACACGCTCTATGCTCAGGGCTACTTATCAAGTGGTATCTTCGCCTAATGTGCGTTTCACCGAACTGCAACCGCAGACTACCTATTATTTTACGATACAAACTATTTGCGGTACCGATACCTTGGGGACAGACGGAGTAACCTATTCGTTCACCACTCCGCAGGGATTGCCTATAGAGGAGGATTTTGTTTATTCCTCTCTTCCCGCAGGTTGGCGTTGTGCTTATGGTGCGGCTGCTAATGTGTTTGCAGGGGCTGCCCTGGAGGACACGCAAGCCTCTATCGGTTGGCAACTGACCAATAAGAGCGATTTGATTTTCTCTCCGATGTCGGGCTATGTGGCTCGTGCTTATGTAACGGGTTATGACTATTACCATTGGTTCATCGGTCCGATGTGGTATGTAGATGCAGAGGAAGGTGAGCAGGTGGAATTTACTTTTAGTATAGCCCTTAAGCCGGGACCTGATGAGCAACCGGGTAAGGCGGGAACGGATGATAAGTTTGTGGTGGTAGTAAGCGAAGACGGGGGCAGAACATGGCGTGCAGATAATGCCACTATATGGAGCAACGACGGAAACGGGCAGTATAGCCTAAATAATGACCTGCCTTGGAACGAAGCACGGACTCAATCGCTCGATTTTACGAAATATGTAGGCAAGACTATCCAAGTGGCTTTCTATGCCGAGTCGGCTGTGGATAATACGCAGACTTATATCATTGTAGATAATATCTCGTTGCGTGTAAAAGACTCGCAATGTGGCGGTTTGTCCCGCTTGCGTGCGGATGCCAATTCCAACCATAGCATCAGTATCACCTGGTTGCTCGGAGGAATCAATCCGAAGCCGGCAGTGGTACAAGTGAGTGCCGACCCGGAGTTCTTATCGCTTATCTATTCGGATACCATTGCGGGCAATACGGTGCAGGTATCGGGATTGCAACCCTCGACCACCTATTATGTCCGTGGGCATCAGGCTTGCCAAAATGATTTGGATTGGACTGTTACATCCGTTCATACCCAATGCGAGGCAGTGGACCCTCGCAGGTATAAAGAGACTTTTAGCGATGAGGGTGCGGCTCTGTGTTGGACTACCGGTTTTACCTCCGATTTGGGTTCGGGTACAGCCCCGCAGAGAGAGTATGTCGATGCTTTTGGAGCCGTATTGTCTATTACCAAACCCACGACCAATGCCAACGAGTCGGATGGTGCTTATGCTATCTCGCCGGAGTTGCAAGTGGAGGATACTATCAGCAGTTACCAAGTGGTGTTCTCTGCCGGTACTTTCTCGCAGAGCCCGGAGAATATGCATCGCCTGACGGTGGGCGTGGTGTCCGACCCTGCTGACCCGGGCTATACCTTCTCGCCCGTCAGCGAAGTGGTGGTGCCTTATGCCGATGATTCTACGGCTATGCGTACTTTTGTAATTAGTTTGGAGAATTATGCAGGAGATATCGATGGTAATTTTGGGCGGTATATCATGTTCCTCTCTGAGGCGGGAACCGATTCAACCAACTATATCTATCTTGATAATATCTTTGTAGAGCCCATCCAACGCTGCTTGCAGATATTCGATTTGGAAGCCGATTCTACTTTTGTGGATGGTGCAGTACTTCGTTGGACGGGCAATGGTACACAATACGAACTGTTGGTTTCGGATACACCTATTCTGCCTGATACGGCTACTCGGTGTTTGGTTCATACGACGGTGAGCAGCAATACTTATACGGTATCCGGATTGCGCCCCACTACAAGATACTATGCTTATGTACGCGGGTTATGTGATGACGGTGGGCAGAGCCGTTGGTCGTCTGCTACGGTCTTTACCACTACTTTCGGTGTACCTTATCTGGAGCCTTTCGCAGCCAATAGTATGTCTGCGGGACTATGGCAGACGGCTCAGGGACAATGGGTGAACGACTCCATTACATCCTCCGAGTTGGACTATAATAATACGGATGTGTGGGAGTTGAGCCGATTGACCAAGACGGGTATAGTGGGCATCGAGGACTACAATATGCAGTTCGCTTGGTATTGGCAGAAGTATGTATGGCTTATCTCGCCTCTGATAGATATGTCGAAGACCGAGCCCGGTGTGGTTACGCTTACTGCATCGGTGGCTATGGCATACAATGAGTATAGCAACGATGCACATGCTCCCCAGCGTGCTATGGAAGACCGCTTGGGCGTAAGTGTCTCTACTGACAACGGAGCCACATGGCACAAGAACCAAACAGTCTTTTGGTCGTGCGACAGTGTAGGTACCCACTCCTATAATCGCTTTGGTATCGAGGCACAGCAGATAGCGGTGGATGTTACTCCTTATGTGGGGCAGTCTGTTCGCTTGGCTTTCTACCACGAAAGTGGCAATACACGCAATATCATATACCTTGATTCGGTAGCCCTCTCGTGGAAAGAGGCTGTGTGCTTGGGTGTGCAGAACTTGCAGTTGGTGCCTGTCTCTGACTCAACGGCAAGAGCAACATGGCATGTATTGGGCAGCCCCGAGAAAGTAACCATCGAACTGTCGGACTATGCCGATTTCTCTCATATCATTCAGACTGCTACCACCACGCAAAGCAGTTATGATTTCCGTGGTCTGCAACCGAGCGTAACTTACTATGTGCGTATTACGCAGGAGGGGTGTGCCACCTCGGTGGTTAAATCGGCTCAGATGCCTTATGTAGCACCGTTTATCGAGAGTTTCAATACGACGGCTTTGCCACAGTCTTGGACTACGATGGCAGGTTCGGTTCAGGCGGCTTTTGCAGGTACATTGCCTATCGTTACCGACAACTATTCGTCCTATGGCTGGACTATTACCACCAAAGCCAACGGACTGCCTGCCAACCACTTAGCGGGTGAGTTGTCCAATATCACGACTACTTGTGCCGACCAATGGTTGGTATCGCCGGAGATAGGCATTCGTGCTACCGACACGCAAACTATTTTGTCGTTCGATTTGGCACTGACTGCACATAATAGCACTGCTGCTTCCGACAATACCGACAACCAGGAGTTCCGTGTACTCATCTCTACCGATAATGGGGCTACTTGGAATAGGAATAACCAGTGGCTCTTTGCTAATATAACGGATGCATATCGTCGGTTGGATGATTTGTCGGCTACGGGCGAGCGTATCGAATTGGATATGAGTCGCTATGCGGGGCAGCGTGTGCGTATAGCATTGTATAAGACGGCTACGCAGGCTGACAACTCCTCCGATGTACATATCGCCAACTTGCGCTTGGCTATGCCTTGCTCCAATCCCAAATCGTTGGTTGCCACTTCGGTTGATTTTACGAGTGCCTCCTTGGCTTGGCAAGGGCAAACGGCTCTGCCTACCATAGTAGAGTATGCACTTACAGCCGATTTTGCACACTCGCTGCGCGATACGGTAAATAATGGTAATACACACACAATCAGTGGATTGACGCAAGGAACTAATTATTTTGTACGTGTATATCAACTCTGTGCGGACAATCAAGAGAGCGATTATAGCAATGTGCTTAGCCTGACTACCACTTATGGTCTGCCTTATATCGAATCGTTTGGGAATATCGATGCTTGGTCGCTCTATCGTTCGCCCATAGCATCATCACTGACGGAGGCTCGTCCGGAGGCAGTGATGGCTACCTATTCCAAATGGAAAGTGGAGAGTTCTACTACCGTCTTGGGCGCTCCGCATGCATATAGTACCTACGACCGTAACTACAGCCATTGGTTGGTATCGCCTGTGATTGACCTGACTGCCCATAGCAGCGCAGAGACCATAGTGTTGCAGTTTGCCATGGCATTGACTACCACACCCAGAAGCACCAACTATCCCACCGCAGCCAATCGGGCAGCCAACGAGTTCAGTGTGTTGGTTTCTGTGGATGCAGGGGACAGTGTATGGACGGATAGCAATCGTTGGAGATGGGCGTCTGCGGCTGAGGCACAGTTCACTTATGCCGATATTCCCGCATCGGGGCAGACCTACCAATTAGATTTTGCGCATTTCGCAGGGCACAAGATTCGTATTGCACTGGTACATACTGCCACCAAATCGGCTTGTATCAATGTCAATAACCTGCTGTTGAGCGCAGGCGGAAGCAACTGTTTCGGGGTGCAGAACATCACGGTCAATAGTGTAGATACTGCCGCTCATATCACCCTCAAACCTGCGGATAATGCCTCTCGTTGGGAGGTGGCTTATGGGGGAGCCGATACGCCTATAGCAGAGATGAAGCACTTCTTCACCAATAGCACAGATGTGGTGTTGCCTTCGCTCTCGCTGAGTACCTTATATACCGTGTATGCCCGCTCTATCTGTGCAGAGGGGGATACCTCGGCTTGGTCGGACGGAACCCGCTTGCAGACACCGCAGGGTATTCCTTATACCGTACCTTTCGATAGCACCCTGTCGGCTTGGAGATGCTATATAGGGGATGTAGAAGGGGTCTTTGCCGGAACCAAGCAGATACAGGTATGGAATGTGGATAATGGTTGGAAAGCCTGCGCAGGCACTTATGCTTTCTCTCATAACCATGTGGCGTGTGCCAATAGTGCGCAGAATGCTTTTTGGCTCGTATCGCCTATCGTGAACCTAATGCCGGAGAAGGGAGATAAAGAACTCTATCTGGGTGTCGACTTGGCTATGACCGAAACCAACGGAACAGCCAAACCGGAGAATACGCGCAACAACTCATTCTATATAGCCGTTTCGCTCGACGATGGCAATACTTGGAGCCGGGAAAATGCTATCTGTTGGGGCAATGACACCCTCTCAGCTGACTATCTCTATGCCTCTATCCCCAATGGCAGAGGATTGCGCTACTATTTCAATTTCACCCGCTATGCAGGCAAGGCTATTCGTATCGCACTCGTGCAAGGTACGGGCGGAACTAATTCCTATAATTTTGCACCTTCTACCATCCATATTGCCAATGCGGAATTGGAGGCATATAATAAGCCTTGCTTTGGTGCGGCAGATATGGAGTTTGCCTCCGATGGGGGAACCGTAGAATGTACTATCGTGCCCAACGATACCGCTCGGATGTGGCAGTATGTCTATGGTGAGCAAGGTGTTCTGCCCAATGGGCAAACGCTCTATACTACATCAGATAAGGTGTTCACTATCAGCGGATTGCGTATGGGAACTAATTATGATGTCTATGTCCGTTCGCTGTGTGGAGAGGGGGATACCTCTGTATGGACGGGGCCGTTTGGTTTCCAAACCGACTATGGTGTGCCTTTTGTACATCCGTTGGTATGGGGTAGTGATGCCCTTAGCCCCGAATGGAGCAGATGGCAAGGCGATGCTAACGGTCGTTTTACGCCTGTCGAACTCCAATCCGGATGGCGTGTAGAGCCGACTGCCAATAGTGCTTTTGCCGAACCGCATACCTATATCAATCTGTGGTACTCCGCTGTTCCGCCTTTGAGGTATCTGTTGTGCAGCCCGATGCTCAATCTGACCGACCTCACTTCCGAAACCATAGAGATGCAGTTTGATATGGCTCTTACTGCGGGCACTACAGGTGCTGTTGTGGCTCCTACCCCCGATAAGATTGCAGGACAGCAGTTTAAGGTCTTGGTTTCTACCGACAATCGTACCACTTGGCAAGAGGCCGGTGTATGGAATGAGACGGCCGATGCCGATTATTCCTTCGCTGCCATACCCCCCTCGGGCAGAAGATACACGGTCGATTTGACACGCTTTGCGGGACAAAAAGTATATGTGGGATTCTATGGTGAGTGTTTGGAAAAAGAAACCAATAGTACTTTGCATATCAAAGCGTTGCAGATAGATACCCTCTCAAGCGATGTTTGTACTACCGTCTCCGGTATGGTGGTAAAAGAGACAGGATACCATACTGCTACATTGGAGTTCCACTCTCCGAGTATCAAGAAGGCTTTGGCTGTGCAGTATGTATGCCTCCCCACCGGCTCACATTTCTCCGACCAATCGGCACAGACCATCCACACCAATACGGCTATGCTGACAGGCCTGGAGGCCAACCTCACCTACGATGTCTATGTCCGCTTGCAATGTGCTGACTCGGTATGGACAAGATGGTCCGAACCTATGACTTTCTCCACTTTGGCCTGCGAACAGGTAACGCAACTGAAGGTGGAAGCAATAGGCCTGCACCAAACTATTTTGGTGGTGGATACCGATGAGGCTGATTCCGCATTCTCCTATCAGGCATACATCGCCGAGCATAATGGGGTATTAGTTCCTGCTGAGGCTACCACCTCTACCAACCGAAGAATAGTAATGGATAAGGACTTGCGCCACTCCACGCTCTACGACATCTATGTCCGCAAGATTTGCCAACCCGGCGATACCTCAGAGTGGGCAGGACCCTTCTTGGCAAGAGCACCCTATGGTGTACCATATTCCGAAACTACACATTGGCAGGAAGACGAGATAGACTCCACTTGGACTCGATATCAAGGCAATTTGGATACACTGAAACTCCAAACCCTTCGTTATTCAGGCTGGCGTGCAGGTAAGGCAGGGTGGGTATTCCCCGATAACCATGCTTATATCAATACCGGCAACTATAGCAGCCTGCTTGCTTCCCCGTGGATTGACCTCTCCAATATCACCCCAGGCACACCGATTACGCTTACCTTCGATATGGCTCTCACTGCTTCGAGTGGAGCAGGCGTGGGAGTTAATCCTACTCCTACCGACTATTCCGGGCGTTCGTTCTCCGTGCTGATTAGCAGGGATTCCACTTGGAGCAAATCGCGTGGCTGGACTTGGAGCGAGACCGGAGGACAGTATAAGTATAGCACTATCTCTACCGATGGAGATACCTACGAATTAGATTTATCGTCCTATGCCGGGCAGGCATTCCGCCTCGGATTCTATTTGCATATAGATGATAAGGGCGGAGATAATATCCTCCACTTGCAGAATATTTCGCTGGATACAGTAGCCATTGCCTCTTGCCGCGGACTGAGAAATGTGGCTGCCACGCAAATCACTTCCTCTTCCGCACTACTTACTTGGCGCAACAAGAGCGCAAGCGATGCGCCCTTGGCAAGCATTGAGGTCGCCACCGACCCGCTCTTCGAAGATGTGATTATCGCCGACACCATACGCGATGCCTTCTCCTACCCCATAGAAGGACTATTGCCTGCCACTACCTACTATCTGCATGCACGCCAACTCTGCGACGACGGTGGTGCTACTCCATGGACTTTGACCTCCTCTTTCACTACCGCGTATGCCTTGCCCTACCAAGAGGACTACAACAACTATAGTCGTTTTGCCTCCGATTGGCATGTGTATGATGGGTATGCACCTCAGATATTTGCCGGTGAAACCTTCGCAGATACACGCTGGAGCACCAAATGGACGATTGATTCGCTCCATTTCGTCAGTTTCACCGACCCCTACCTGAAGATGTATGTCTCTTCGTCCGACCATAGTTGGGCAGTCTCGCCGAGCATCGACCTTACGCAAGAAAAGGAAAATAGTGTATTGCTCACTTTCGAGGCAGCACTCACCGCAGGTGATTTCCGAAGCCCCAAACCCGAACAGGCTGACCTCAATGCCGAGCAGTATTTCATGGTGGTTATCTCCACCGATAATGGGGCTACTTGGCAACGAACCAATGCCACCGTTTGGACCAATGCACAGGATGTTCAAGCAGACTATCCCTTGTCCGAATTGGGCGTACAGCCTACACGATATATGCTCGATTTGTCCGCATACACAGGGCAGGTAGTCCGCGTCGCTTTCTATGCCGAGGCCATGAAAGATGGTAAGTACAACCATTATATGGTTGATAATCTCGAAATCAATCGCACTACTTTGGTACAGATTCAAGATACTATCTGCCACGGAGATGACTATGGCAACTATGGCTTCGAGTATCCCGCCGAACAACTCCATATCGGTACCAACCACTATCGTATTATCTCCGATGATATGACGCATATCACCGACCTCACTCTTGTCGTCAATCCCGTCTATACCGTTCGTTACCAAGGGCAGGTATGTGAGGGTGAACGATTTACAGGCTTTGGATTTGATGTCATTGGTACTACTACCACCACTTATCGACGATATGTAGCCAATCAGGATAGGTGCGACAGTATCTACCTCCTCGATTTGACCGTCATTCCTACTATCCGCACGGAGGTGATTGATAGTATTTGTGCAGGAGGTTCTTTTGTGCTCAATGGGCAAACCTATCGATATAATGCCATTGCCTATGATACTCTCAGTTCTGCCGTGAGCGGCTGCGATAGCATCACTATGCACTATATCACTTTCACCGACGTCAAAACCCTCCATACCGACATCACCAAGGCTATTTGTCAGGGAGAATGGTACTCCGATGGCTGGTTCACACAAAATAAACCCGGATATTATCGCAAAACCGATACTTCTTCCCAAGGCTGCGACAGTACGGTTACACTACATCTCTTCGTTGCTGATGAGAATGACTATATCTACGATAGTATCTATTCTGACCGCCTGCCATATATCTACGACGGTGAAACCCTCCTCGATGAGAATACACCCACAGGATTCTACGATTTCGCCGTGGAGAGTGCTTCCGGTATCTGCCATATCACCCTGCGTGTGCATGTACTTCTGCCTACGGATATAGATAATACCAATGCCGATATCGTGCGTGTTGCACCCAACCCCGTCCCCGTAGCCTCACCCATACATCTCATCCTACCGAGCGGCTTGTTAGCAAGCGATATGGATGCTTCTCTCTACAACTCTATGGGGCAACTTGTGTACCATATAGAGCAGCCTGCTACTACCTTGCCATCCGTACCTACAGCAGGTATCTATACTCTCCGCTTGCAAACAGAGAAAGACCTGTGGCTGATTAAAGTGTTGGTACAATAGTATTTCCCATTTTTCCCTTCTTATAGGGAGGAAAGATATGAAAAAGGCTGTCTGACAATGTAAATTTGTCGGGCAGCTTCTTTTCTTGTTTTAGTTGTAAGTGCTATTATTCTAACTCTATGCCGGTTGTGGTATAGTGTTTATTGCCTAGGCGTATTACAACTCGATATGCAGCGCGTATGTAGGAATCCGCCTTGTAGCGTGTACTTTCGCCACTGTTGGCGCGTATCCATGCTTTGATGTCGTTGAGCCGCTGGTAGTCGATGTCTTCAAAGGATAGTTGTTCTATTCCTTCGGCATTGCAGTATCTCATCAATATACGATAGATGTATGCGTAGTGCTTGCGAGTATTTTCGGTGGCTCTACCCTCTCCGTATTGTTGAAACCAAGCCGTAAAGTTCGCGTGTTTCCGCCCGGCTTTAAGCAAGCGTTTGCGTTTGCACTTTTTCTCTCCCACGACATAGTTGCGAATATCGGTTGCCGTTAGGTTGGAGAGGTCGATTTCGTCGCTGCGTCCGAGTTCAAAGATGACTTCATCGAATTTGCGCACGATTGCCCCGATTTGTTCATTTTTGAGGTCTGCCAAATATGCTTTGCGATTGATTGGTTCTCGCAAATTGTTAGCGTCGAAATTTGCACTGTTGATATATACACCGGTGTTGATGAAGGCGTTAGTACCGAGATGTGATATTCTGACGATTACGGCAGATGTGCCGTTTTGTTTTTGACGGAGTATTGACTAAGTGTGATAGATGCCATAGTTGTAAAAAGTCTGAATTGTTTGTTTTTGTCAGTAATGAGTTGTTTTTGGTGGTAAAATTATTACCATTTTATTACCATTTTGGGTTTTGAGTGGAATAAAAATAGGGAGATTTTAGGGGAAATAGCCTTGAAAATAGCAGATAAAAACAAAAATACAACAGGTTGAATGTGTCCAACCTGCTGATTATCAGTACTTTTCTTTCTTGAGCCACTAGGCGGACTCGAACCGCCGACCCACGCATTACGAATGCGTTGCTCTACCAACTGAGCCATAGTGGCAACTTGTGCATATTCGCTTCTGATTTCTGCTCTTTGCTTGAAAGTAATAGTTAGTTACTTACTCGACAGTACCAATTACTTACTCGACAGTACCAATTACTTACTTGACAGTAGTTACTTACTTGACAGTAAATTATTTGCTCGAAAGTAACAATTACTATTCTTAATTATTGACTTTGTCGCTACTGCGGAATTCAAAAGCGGGTGCAAAGGTACTACTTTTTTTGTAAATATACAAGAGAAGCGGCTTTTTTTTGCGTATTTGGAATTATTTTTGTATCTTTGTGGGCAGAATAGGGTGTCTATCCGTGTGCTGTATTGCCAGAATGGGAGTGAAGGATAGGGCAAACATGAAGTGATGAGTGGAAGAGGAATAGCATATTGAAGTGTTTATAAGAATATAATGTTGAAGCGTATATATATATTATTGTGTATGTGCTGTGCATGGGGATGTGTGAGCGCAGCCGTGCAGTATCGGACGGAGGTGTTGGATAGCAATGTGCGGACACTGCGTGTGCAGTATGTGGAGCAGAGTGGGGTAGAACGACCGTTCTTAGTGCTGCAAGACGGGATAGTGGATGGAACCAACCCACAGAACACCTTAGAGGTCTCGTTTGACGAGATGAGCCACGGCGTGCATTTCTATACCTATTCGGTAATTCACCTAAATGCGGATTGGACAGAGAGCGGATTGAGTAGCAGTGAGTATCTGGTTGGCTTTACTACACAGGACATAACAGACTATGAGCATTCGCTCAATACACAGCGGGATTATACCCATTACCGATTTGAATTTCCTAATGCAGATATGCAACTGCATGCGAGCGGAAACTATGCACTGAAGATTTATGAAGACGCTAATCCTAACCGTGTAGTGGCGTTGGTTTGTTTCTCTGTGGTGGAACCGCGAGTGGAGATTGCTGCCAAGGTGAGGTACAATACCCAACTGGAACTGAACGGACGCTTCCAGCAAATAGATGTAGATGTTAGTACCTCGGGCATAGATGTGCGCGACCCGAATGAAATAAAACTGGTAGTGCGGCAGAATGGGCGCGTGGATAACCAAGCAAGAGTGGCACGACCGACTTTTGTGGAGAATAATCGATTGAGATATGAGAACCAGCGTGCATTGATTTTTGAGGGCGGCAATGAGTATCGGCATTTTGATGCCTACTCGGTGTATTTTGCAGGAACAGGCATAGAGCAAGTGCGCTTTGATAATCGAGATTATCATACTTTTCTGTTTACAGACGCTTTGCGTGGGGTAGGGGCTGAGTATGCGGGAGATGTGGTAACGGATAAATGCGGTACGCCATATATGCACGAATATGATGCAGACGGACAGTATATGGTGAATGCAGAGCGAACGACTGACCCCGATACAGAGGCGGAGTATATGTGGGTACATTGGATATTGCCCAAAGCCGACCCTTGGTTTGACGGCACGGTGTATGTGGGTGGAGATATGTTTGGCAACCATTTAGGTGCAGATAATCGCATGCAATACGATAATGAGCATAGGTGCTACTACTTGACAGCATTGGTGAAACAAGGCGGTTACGATTATCAGTATTGGTTCTTGCCCAAGGGGGGAGTAACGACTACTTTGCAGCGAACTGAAGGCTCGCATTGGCAGACAGAGAACGAATATACCATCTATGTGTATTTCCGACCATTTGGAGCACGGTATGATCAATTGGTAGGCTATCAGGTGATACGATCGGTAGAGTAGAGCACTTCTTTGATAGATTAGATCTAATAGAGTACTTCTTTGCTAGAGTAGAGCACTTTTTTGCTTATTGGAGAGACGGTTTCTTATTTTTAGATAGTCGGCAATTCTGCATGGCTGTGGTCAACCTATTTTAGAATACACACTTACTATACAAATCGATAGCATTTCGGCGAAAATACTATTGATTTGTTATTTTATTATGTAGGTCTTAGGTCTCGATGAGGTCTCGACAAAGTCTCGATAAAATCGGCTCAAAATGCAGGTTGCAAAAAGACACTAATAAGGTTGTTTTTGTAGCAATGTGGTGTAGCAGAACCGAATGGTGGCTTTATCTATTTGGTTTCGCATTGTTTGATGACGCGGCAGGGATTGCCGACGGCGATACTATTGGAGGGAATATCATGGGTAACAACAGAGCCTGCGCCGATAGTGCAGTTATCGCCGATAGTAATGCCCGGGAGAATGGTAACAGAGCCTCCTATCCAACAGTTGTTTCCGATAGTAACCGGCTTCGCCCATTCTTGGCGTGTATTGCGCTCGGTGGGATTGGTGCTATGGCAGGCAGTGTAGATAGATACATTCGGTCCGATGAAAGCATCATCGCCGATAGTAACGAATGCTTCATCGAGAACCGTAAAATGAAAATTGGCAAAGAATCGCTTACCTACACGGATATGTTTACCATAGTCGCAGTAAAATGGTTGATTGATAAAGACATTCTCATCACAACTGCCGAGCAGGTTCTGCAAAAGGGATAATCTACTATTGAGATCAGACGGCTTTAGATGATTGTACTCTTGAAGCAGGTCTTTGCAGCGATTGAGTTCGATAAGTAATTCGGGGTCGCAGGCATTGTATATCTGTCCGCTGAGCATTTTTTCTTTTTCGGTCATATATATTAGGGTCGTTTTTTGTTATTCATCAGAATTGCAAAAAATGTGCCATCGTGGGTTGTAGTTGTTCAGGAATTGGAATGGCAGTGGGAATATCGATTGGATAAGTATTGAAGTGCAGACGAGAAAGCATACTCTATAGTCCCGATACTGAACAAAATTTCTACATATCGTGTTGCTATTTTAGGCAAGATATTCTTTGCTTAGAGGGCTATTTTGATACTACACTATTTCACGCAGCCAAAGTAGAGTGTGTGAAAAGTGTGTGAAAGTGATGTTGTAAGTAATGTATTTGAAAATCAAATAGTTATATATTCATTGTAGTAGTCTTTCGATATGTTTCGTAAGGCGAAATGTGTTATAAAACATATTTTCAAAATTTGGTTTCTTATAAAATATGGTGTACTTTTGCACCGCTTTTCAAAAATCAAGTACGATGATGAAACAGAAACTATTTTCGATTTTGAGTTTGCTCCTTTTCTGCATTGCGCCGATTTTGGCGCAGACTATCACCGTGAGTGGTGTGGTAATGGCAGAAGGTGAGCCTGACCCCGTGATTGGTGCCAATGTGATGGTAAAGGGCACAACAAACGGTACGATTACCGATCTTGACGGTAATTTCTCTCTTCAAGCCAAAGCAGGTGATGTGTTGCTTATATCTTATATGGGATATAAGTCGCAAGAGGTAAAGGCAACCGCTTCGCCTATGCGTATCACTTTGAAACCAGATAATGTGATGCTGGAAGAGGTAGTAGCGGTTGGCTATGGTACAATGAAGAAATCTGATTTGACCAGTGCCATCACTTCGGTGAGTGCCGATGAGTTGCTGAAAGCCCCTGTTTCGGGCTTGGACCAAGCATTGCAAGGTCGTGCCGCGGGTGTAACGGTTACTACCAATTCCGGTCAACCCGGTGAAGCGGCTACTGTCCGTATTCGTGGTATCAGTTCGGCAATGGGTGGCAACCAACCTTTATATGTAGTAGATGGAGTGATTACAGGTGATATTTCTTTTGTGGCTCCGAGTGATATTGCCAGTATGGAGATTCTCAAAGACGCTTCCGCTGCCGCGATCTATGGTAGTCGTGGCGCAAATGGTGTCATTCTTATTACTACCAAAGGTGGTGGGGCCGGCAAAGTGAATGTTAGTTTTGACGCTTATTGGGGGTTCCAAAACCGTTGGAAAAAGTTAGATGTGATGGATTCACGCGGTCAGGCAGAGACTGAGTTGCGTATCGGTGCTATGCGTGATGGTGCAGAGCAGATTGCTTACTATCAGAACAACGGTTTTGGTGCATGGTTGCAGAATTATAAGTTGGGTAAGTCTGAATTTTATCCTACCAATTTCGATTACGCTTCCCAAGAGACCGATTGGCAGGATGAGGTATTCCGTAAAAATGCCTTTATGCACAACTATAACTTGAGTTTTGATGGTGGTAACGAGAAGATGCACTATGCTCTTTCTTCCAGTTACTTTGGTCAGGAAGGTACAATCATTGGTTCTAACTATGAGCGTTTTACTCTGCGTCTGAATACGGATTTCGAGATTGCCAAGTGGCTCAAAGTGGGAGAACACTTGAGTTTGATGGTTAGTGGTGGTCGCAACGCAATGAACAATTCCTCTTCTGCGGGTGCGAGTATTATTGCCGGTGCATTGTCTATGTCACAGTGGGACCCTGTTTATTATCCCGAAGGCAGTACCAATAAGTACACCGGCAAAGACTTGAGCAATCGTTATTCGGCAGGTTCCAATTTCAAGAATGTAACCAACCCTTACCAAATGGCATACAATACCGAACCGAAGAACAAGAATCAGCGTTTGGTGGGCGACATCTATTTTGAACTGACTCCTATTGACGGACTTACTATCCGTCCGAGCATCTCTGTGGATTTTGCACTCAATAACGATAGGGCTTTTACCTATCCGAACACCTATACCAGTTACAACTATACGGACAAAAACTTTGTCTCTACCAGTATGGCAAAGTATCAGACCTTGCTGGAAGACCTTACTATTACATATGCCAAGAAAATAGATAAGCATAGTTTCTCGGTGATGGTAGGTCAGACATGGTCGGAATACAACTACTACTATTTGGGCGGTTCCGGCGCTTCTATTCTCAATCCGACAGAGAATAATTGGTATTTGATGAATGCGACAGAGAACAAAAATTTCTCTGATGGAGTGGAACGTCAGCGTCGTTTGTCATTCTTGGGACGTGCGTTCTACAACTACGACAATCGTTATATGGCAACTGTCAATTTCCGTGCGGACGCTTCCAGCAAGTTTACTAAGAATCCTTGGGGTTTCTTCCCCTCTATGTCGCTTGCTTGGCGTTTGAGCGAAGAACCGTTTATGCGTGATTTGGAATTGGGGTGGTTGGATAATATCAAGTTCCGTGCCGGTTATGGTCAGGTGGGTAACGATGGTGTACCGTCCAGTGTATTCGTTCAGACTATGGAGAATGGCAATAAGGTATTTTATGGATATCCTTTGGGCATAACTACTTCGGATGATAATATCGCTTATGGTGCTGCACTGCTCACATTGGCTAACCAAGACGGTAAATGGGAGACGAATGAACAATGGGATGCGGGTATCGACTTTGGTTTTTGGAATGGAAAGTTGTCGGGTTCTATCGATTATTTCCGCAGAAACACTTTGGATGCTTTGCTCTATGTAAATGCTCCTGCACATGTAGGCAACTGGGGCAGCCCTGTGAAGAATGTGGGTAATATCCGCAACGAGGGTTTTGAGTTGACATTAAACCATGATAATCAGGTAGGTAAGTTCCACTACACTATAGGTGGTAACATCAGTTATTTGGAGAACACTCTGACCAAACTGAACGGCGGTTCCTCGCTGTGGGGCGACCGTGTGAAGACCGATGAAGGTATGGCATTGAATAGTTTCTGGGGCTATCAATACGAGGGTGTTTATGCTTCTGACGCGGAGGTATTAGACCATTTGTATACCTTCAAAGACCGTCCCGAAGAGTGTGGCGTACATGCCGGCGATGCACGATATACCGATGTGAACGGTGATGGTAAGATAGATGAGGATGACAAGGTAAACTTAGGCAATGCGTTCCCGAAAATAACCTATGGTATCAACCTTGGTGCCGATTTTTATGGTGTTGATATTCAGTTGTTCTTCCAAGGTGTGGCGGGCAATAAGATTTATAATGCTCAGCGTCAGACCTTAGAGGGCGACGGTACAAGTTATGCTTTGGCTTCGTATATGAAAGACGATGTGTGGGTAGGGTACACCGATGTTGTTCGCACTGCATTACTCAACCAAGGTGTGAACTGGATGGAACTGGAGAATCGTGAGGGTACAATTCCTAATCCGCTCGGAAGCCCGACCAATACAGAGAACTCAACTCGCTTCTTGGAAAACGGTGCTTATTTCCGACTGAAGAACGCACAAATAGGTTATACTTTGCCCAAGAACCTGACCCAAAAATTCCATTGTTCGCGTCTGCGTTTTTATGTTACGGCAAGCAACCTATTTACCATTACTAAATATTCAGGTTATGACCCCGAAGTAGGTAGTGGTGTCGATTACGGAAATTATCCGCAGAGCCGTACTTTTACTTTCGGTTTGAATGCAACATTCTGATGTAGGAGTAAGGATAAAGGAATAAGGAGAAAAGACTAATTACTTATTTGAAGAAAGGTATAAAATTATGAAGAAGATACAGATAATGACAGTGGCATTGTTTTGCGGAGTATTGCTGACGGGTTGCAAAGATTATTTGACGGAGATTGAACCGGGCAAGACTATGCTGGAGGACTATTACACATCTCCCGAGGCGGCTATTCAGAATGTTACAGGTTGCTATGTACCATTGATGTGGGAGTATGGCGATACCTATTTTCCGGAGTGGTTTATCGGCGATGTGGTATCCGATGATGCGTTGAAGGGTGGTGGCAGTACGACCGATATGGCAGATGCTTACGATATGGAGAACTGGCGCACAACGAACCAAAACGCATTGTTGCTTTCGTTCTATCGTGCACAATATCAGGGTATTGGACGTTGCAATTTGGCGTTGAAATATATTCCGGAGTTGGATTTCCCGGAGAACGACACTTGGACACCCGAGTTGAAAAATCGTCTGTTGGGCGAAATCTATTACCTGCGTGCGTACTATTATTTCCGTTTAGTTCGCGTGTTTGCCGGTGTTCCGCTGATTACCAAGGTATTGGAGAATGATTCTGAGTGGGGACAACCACGCGCTTCGGTGAGTGATGTCTATAATCAAATCTTGTCCGACTTTCAGAAAGCAGCCGAGTTGCTTCCCGTCAAGAGTTCCACGTTGTATGCCGAGACCGATTTAGGTCGTGCCACCAAGGGTGCTGCACAGGCAATGCTTTTGAAAACCAACCTTTATATGGCATCGCCTTATTGGCAAACGTACAATTTGGACAAGGACGCCAAACAATACTACGCTGCAGCCAAGAGTTGGGGCGATTCAATCATCGCTTCGGGAGAATATGACCTGTGTCCTGTCTATGGTGACAACTTTACCATCGCGGGCGAAAATGGCAAGGAGTCGGTGTTTGAAATTCAATATGCGGCTGTTTCGTGGGGAGATTATGGCAATGGCTCGCACATGGGTTTCACGGCGGGTAGTTTTACTCAGCAGTTGGTTCGCTCACGTTCTGCACAGATTGGTGCAGGCTGGGGTTTTAACCACCCGACGCAGAACTTGTATGATGAGTTTGAGACGGGCGACTTGCGTCGTGATGAGGCTATTTTGAACCCGGATACATTGCTGATGGAAAACAAGAGCGAGGAGAGATACTTGGAAAATGCTTATTTAAACAACAAAACCGGTATGTATCGTGATACTTTGCCGGACGGTTCCAAAGGTGTTGGTGGTTGGGGTAATGTGCTGGACCATGCTACTCGTGGTCCGCTCAATAATCGTCAGATTCGTTACGCCGATGTGTTGCTGATGTATGCCGAGGCTTGTTTGGGTGCCGGTGATGAGGCAACGGCAAAGACCTATATAAACAAGGTGCGTGATCGTGTAGGACTTGGTGAAGTAGGTTCGTATAGCATCAAAATCAATGGTGTCAAAATAACCTCTCCCACTGTAGAGCAATGCTTGCGTCATGAGCGTCGTATGGAATTGGCAATGGAGGGACACCGTTGGTTTGACCTTGTGCGTTGGCAAGGTGTAGATGGCAAGGGCTTGAAGCAGCATATGGACGCTTATGCCGCTACGGAGAGCGATGATGCAAAGGCACACATACAAGCGTTTGTAGCGGGCAAGCATGAGATTTTCCCGATACCGCAGAAAGAGATACAACTCAATCCTACGGAGATGGAGCAAAACCCCGGGTATTGATGCAAATGTTAATAAGGGTGAATGTCGGTGAGTAGGTCAAAGGTAGCATAAGGGTTGCTTATCCTATGCTTATCCTATGCTGTTTGACACGAACCTTTTACGAGCAAAAAAGAGAAAAATATATAACAATAATTAACCATTAAATTTTTTCATTGTATGAAAGCGAACAAATTTTTTGCGGCTGCTATGGCAGCATTGGCATTAGTAGGATTCTCATCCTGCAAAGACAAAAATGACGACAATAAGTCGTTGGAATTGACAGAGACATCTATTAGCATGAAAGTGGGTGAGACCCATCAGCTGGTGGCAAATGTAACGGTTGAGACATGGAGCACATCGGACGAAAAAGTGGCTACCGTGGACAAAGGTATGGTAACCGCAGTGGCAGAAGGTACAGCAATCATTTCTGCTACGGCAAAAGGTACAACGAAGACCTGTGTAGTGAAAGTTACTAAAGAAGGCCAAGACGGTGGCGGAACTACTACTGCTGCTGAAGTTAAAGGTAGCCAAATTTGGCCGGTTATTTTGGACGGTGTTACGTATGAAACTTGTGCTTCGAAAGTAGTTGCGGATTTCCGTATTGATGATTCTGTCAACAATTTGTATGTGTGGGCTTCCGGCGAAACATATTCTGCCGGCGATGGAACAGGCGTGAACTTCTTTGGCAACAACGAAGGCTATGTATCTTTGACTGTAGTTGCTCCTGCCGGTTGGTCGGGTTGCGGTTTTAATGTCGGTGCAGCCAATATCAGCAAAATGAAAGAATTGCGTGACGCGATTGTTGCAAGTCCTGATGATTTCTATTTGCACTTGGCTATGAAGGCAACTACCACCGGTAACCATCAATTCTATACATTTGGAGATGCAGTTTCTTCTTTTGCTGTTGGTACTGCTACTATCGAAAAAGGTGCTGTCATTGGTGATTTTACTCGTGATGGTGCATGGCATGAGTTTGATGTTCCTATGGCTCAGTTTGCTGCAGCACTATCAAAAGTGGATATCAAAGATGCCGGTTGCGATATTTTCTCTTGCTTGTCCGGCGCACAGGCAGGTTCGCAACTGAATCTTGACGCTGTGTATTTCTATAAGAAGTAATACTTTCCTATTGCAATGAGGAGGCTGATTACCTCCTCATTGCCCTAAAACAAATGAATATGCGTAAACATTTTTATTTCTTATTATTGCTTTGTGCGGTAGTCGTGTCGGCTTGCCAAAGTGAACCTGATTTCTCGTTGAACCCTGCTTCTATACAGATGAAGGTGGGGGATATGCAGACGATTGAGTTGGTGGGCAATGCGGCCGATGTGTCGTGGAGTTCGTCCAACGACTCGGTGGCTACGGTGTATTATGGTGTGGTAACGGCAAAGGCTATCGGTGCAACGACGATTGTGGCTCGCTCGGGCAAAAAAGAGGTAAATTGCCATGTGTTTGTGAGTGGTAGCGATGGGGCTACGCTACGTATAACGCCGGGGATGGTATCGCTGAAGAAAGGGGAGACTTTCCAATTCCAATATGGTAATTCATACGAGTTGCCTATGACGTGGACATCAAGCGACGAGACGATAGCCAAAGTATCAAGCGACGGGGTGGTTACTGCGTTGAAGAGCGGCAATGCCACTATTACGTTGGCAACCAACATCGAAACGGTGACGGCATTGGTGGCTGTAGAGCACCAATACGGGGAGTATAAGTTGGTATGGAGCGATGAGTTCAACGGTACTGCCTTGGATGAGTCGGTATGGACGATACAAACCGGTGGCGCAGGTTGGGGAAATAACGAAAAGCAATTCTATACAGGGCGCAGTGAGAATTTGCGTGTGGAAGGCGGCAACCTTGTTATAGAAGCTCGCAAGGAGCAATACGATAAGAACGAATATACTTCGGCACGCATTATGTCGAAGGGCAAAAAGACTTTTACGTATGGTAAGATGGAGGCGCGTATCTCGTTGCCTTCGGGTGGCGGATTATGGCCTGCGTTCTGGATGATGGGCAATACCGGCAGTTGGCCTCAATGTGGCGAGATTGATATCATGGAGTATGTCGGAAATGTGCCAAACCGTGTGTTAGGGACATTGCACTCCACCAAGGACCGCTCGGGTAGCAAGAGCAGCAAGGCGTATTGGGGCGAGAATATAGAGGAGAACTACCATGTGTATGGCATTGAGTGGACCAAAGAAGAGAAAAAAGGGCGCGATGTGATACGTTTCTATGTGGACGACAATGTATTCTCGGAGCAGGTGGAATCGGTAATAGATGACAACGATTATTGGCCGTTCAATAAGCCGCACTTCTTTATTATTAACTTGGCTGTCGGAGGTAATTTGGGTGGAGATGTTAAGGATGCTATTTTTGCCACACCACGTTTGATGAAAGTGGATTGGGTACGCGTTTACCAACGTGAAGAGATAGAATAATATGTTCAGAGCAGGTCGGCATAGTGTGGTGATTGGTGCGATCTGTGCACTATTGAGCGGGTGCGTGTGCGTATGTCCGCCCGACTCGGAACTTCATTCAGGGATGCGCAAGAGTGCAAAACGAGGTGTGTCGTTTGATTTCAAACAAGCGGAAGACCTTCCACCATTGTCGCCGTCCTGTTCGTGGGCATACAACTGGGGCAATACCCAAAACGCACAAGCGGCATTATGGTTCGATAGCAATGATATGGACTTCTGTCCGATGGCGTGGAACAATACCTACAATGCTGACGCTATTCGTCAATATGTACAGGCGCACCCTAAAACGAAGTATTTGCTTGGTTTCAACGAACCCAACTTGAAAGACCAATGCAATATGACTCCCGCCGAGGCGGCCGCGCATTGGGGCGAAGTGGTGGCGTTGGCAAACGAGTTGCACATAAAATTAGTCTCGCCCGCAATGAACTACGGTACGTTGGATGGCTATTCCGACCCCGTCAAGTGGTTAGATGAATTCTTCGCGCAACCTGGTGTTTCGATGGCTGATATCGATGCTATCGCTGTACATTGCTATATGTCCTCGCCTTCGGCAGTAAGGAACTACATCGAGATGTTCCGCAAATACGGCAAACCCGTTTGGCTGACGGAGTTTTGTGCCTGGGACCCTGTGCCAGGGAGCGTAGAGAGCCAGATGGACTATATGTGTACGGTGCTGAACTATTTGGAGCAGGAACCGTTGGTGGAGCGTTATGCATGGTTTATGCCTCGCACCTCCTCCCCCGTGGACAAAGCCCCTTATATGCAGTTGCTGACTCATACATCGCCGGTTGAACTGACGGACTTGGGAGTGCTATATACTTCATTCTCATCTTTTGACAAACAGGCATGGTTGCCCTTGGAGAACGGTATCGGAGCACATCAGTACGTGGCATTGAGCAATAATACAATAGCATTGCGGGTATCGGAGGAAAAGACCCCTTATATACAAGGTTTGCAGTCAGGAATGTGGGTGGACTACCAGGTGCGGAGTACTTCGGAGGAACCGTTGCAACTGACTTATGCTACGATTGCGAGCAGTCAGATCTGTGTCTATGTGGACGATGTGGCGCAAGCCATAGTGGATGTGCCGAAAACGGCGGATATGCAAGCATGGAGTACGCTGAATACCGGTGTCCGGTGCGGCAAAGGTAGGCATACGGTGCGCCTCGAAATGCTGAAAGGAGTAATAAATCTGCAAGAATTGAAAAATTAGATATGAAAAAGGTTTTGTTGGTTAGTGTCGGATTTGTATTTGCGTTGGTTCTCAACGCAAATGCATTTGCCGATTATCAGTTGGAACAGAACGAAGCAATTAATTTGTTTAATGCGGCAACTACCACTATGGAGTGTTGGTCTATGCCGGGGTGGACCGGCGATGTACAAAAGAGTTTTGCCACATGGCAGAATGGCGAGTTGGTGCTGACGGTACCGGGACAATGCAGCGAGCGTTGGCAATGTCAGGTGAAACTCCAAACCAATGGCATTGTATTGAATAATGGCAAGACTTATATGTTCTCTTGCAATATGAACGCTTCACACGATATCAGTCTGGTAACCGTTAAATTGTTTGATGACTCACCTTTATCTGATGTGTCAAATCATACTCTCAAGGCGGGCAATAATACTGTCACAAATCCTGCTTTTCAGGGGGGGGCAGTAGGCAATGGTATCATCGTTTTCGACTTTGGCTATGCCGCCGGAGGAGATGTCATACGTGTAAACAATATCACATTGCAAGAGGGAGCGGCACAACCGGATCAACCTGTTGTGGACGGCTATACCTTGGTATGGAATGCCGACTTTACCCAGTCGTCGCTTAATTCCGCCGCATGGAATATCGAGGTGAACGGCGATGGCGGCGGCAACAACGAGTTGCAATACTACTGCGAGAAAGGTGTCCGCCTCGGTGTGGAACCCGCTACGGGGAAGCATTGTCTTATTCTCACTGCCACCAAGGAGAATTACTCGGGAAAAACCTGCACCTCGGGGCGTGTGAATTCGTTGGGCAAAACCTATTTCAAGTATGGTAAGATAGAGGCACGTATCTGGTTTCCTAATACTGCCAACGGGCTATGGCCTGCTTTCTGGCTTATGGGCAACGATTTCAACGAGGTAGGTTGGCCGGCTTGTGGCGAGACCGATATTGTTGAACTTGGACATCAGGATGGTATCAATAGTGGTACACAGGACCGTTATTTCAATGGTGCAAGTCATTGGGGACCTCGTTGGGATGCGCATTATCAGTATGCCAACGCTATCACCAATTCCTATTCGGTGGAGGATGGTTTCCATACTTTCACATGTATCTGGAATGCAGAGAGGGTGTCCATGTATGTTGACTTGGATAAGTATCCTGATGCGCAGCCGTACTACGTGATAAATATCCCTGTCAGCAATGAGGATAATGCTACAGGTAAGTATTTCCACAAGGCTAACTTCATCATCTTCAACTTGGCTGTCGGCGGTAGTTTCCCCGGTATCTACGATATCAATGGGGTTACAGCCTTGCAGAATGGACCGCGCTCGATGTATGTGGATTATGTACGTATCTATCAGCGCGGCGATGCGGGAGAGTCGTTCTATTCTGCTATGCCAAGCGATCCTGTCGAGGGTAACTCAACAGGTTTGGAGAGTGTGTCTGATGAGGACGGAAAGGCACGCAAGATTCTGTATAATGGCAGGTTGTATATTCTTGTAGGAGAAACTCTGTATTCCGTTACCGGAGAGACAATCAAAAAATAATCTTTTCTATATCAACTTTTGGAAAATAAATGATACAACAAATGTTTTTTCGTAAATTGCGCATATTGCTTTTGACAACTCTTGTTGGTATGGTTTCATGCCAATCCAATTCGGCTTACACCCTCGTTTGGGAAGACAATTTCGATGCCGATACCATCAATACGGCATATTGGAATATCGATGACAACGCCCGTGGTGGCGGCAATGCCGAGATGCAGTACTACACCCCGCGTAATGTGTCGATAGAGAACCACCCTGTTACGGGCGAGTCCTGTCTGGTGCTGAACGCAAAGCGCGAGGACTATGGCAATCGTCCTGCCACATCGGCACGTCTCAATACGCAGGACAAAGTTACTGTCCAATACGGCAAGATTGAAGCGCGTATCGCATTCCCCTACACCGCCGATGGCCTGTGGCCTGCTTTCTGGATGCTTGGCAACGACCTCGCTACCGACCTCGGCAACAACGATGACGTGGATGCCAAGGCGGAACAACTCGCACGCGAAGGACGCTGTGTCTGGCCGCGTTGTGGCGAAATCGACATCGTCGAGATGGGGCATAAAGACGGTATTGAGAAAGGATTGCAAGACCGTTATTTCAATGGTGCCGCTCATTGGGGCGAGGCATTCAATAATGGTAAGTATCCCAACAAAGCAGGTGTATGCGAGGCTCCTTATGCCGTACAAGGTGGATTTCACCTGTTTACGGTGGTATGGACGGAGGATAGTTTGGCTATGTATCTTGACCAAGACCAATATCCCGATGTAGCACCTTATTTTGCGCTTTCGCTCCGCAATAAAGAACTAAACGAACCCGGGCATTACTTCAATAAGCCCTTCTATTTGGTACTGAACTTGGCAGTAGGCGGATTTTTCCCCGGTTTGCCCACTACGCCGAAATACCCGGAGGTTGTAACGGCAGACGACGATAACTTCCGCCGCATTACAGGATTGCCTGCCGACGGAACACCCGTGAAAATGTATGTAGATTACATCCGTGTATATCAACAAAACGATTGAACATTAGTAGCATTACAGATAAACTGATAGAGCCTTATGAAACTGACAATCAAAGAGAAATTAGGGTATAGTCTTGGTGATACCGCATCGCACTTTGTGTGGGACTTGGTAGGTTTTTGGTTGCTTATCTTCTATACCGATATATATGGCCTGTCGCCTGCGATGGCGGGTGTGATTATGTTTGTGGGCAGTATATGGGATGCGGTGATGGATCCTGTCGTTGGTATTGTGTCTGACCGCACGGAGTCGCGTTGGGGTAAGTTCCGTCCGTACTTGTTGTTCGGTTCGGTGCCCTATGCTATCTTAGCGGTAATGGCTTTCTCAACGCCTAATTTCGGAGATACGGGTAAGTTTGTCTATGCGCTGATTACCTGCTTGCTGCTGCGTACGGCTTATGCGTTTGTCAACCTTCCCTATTCGTCGCTCGGAGCCGTGATGACCAACGACTCGAATGAGCGTGCGGGCTTGAATACCTATCGTTTTATAGCAGCCTATATAGGTCAGTTTATCGTAACGGGGGCTGCTCTCTACTTGGTAAAGTGGCTTGGTGCGATGGGTAACGACGGCGTAGTGAATCAGGCGCAGGGCTACCAATATACGGTAGCATTGTTCGGAGTACTGAGTATTGCATTCTTCTTGATTACTTTTGCAACGACCAAAGAGCGTGTGAGTGCGCCTAAGAAACAAGACAACAATGTGTTGCGCGACTTTAAGTACCTCTTTATGAATAAGGCGTGGATTGTACTGACGGTGGTAGGCATTGTGTCGTTCATTATGTTTGCGATGCAGAATGCAGCGATAGCGTACTATTTTAAGTATTATATCCAAGACGCAGAGAATGTGCAACTCTTCAATATCCTCGGTACGGTGGCATTGATTGTGGCACTGCCGCTGTCGAAGCCCTTGGCTAAACGCTTTGGCAACAAGGCGGTGTATATCGGTTCATCGATTATCTCGGGTGTGTTTTTTGCGCTGATCTATGTGGCGGGCGATAATCTGCCATTGGTCTATACCTTTAATATATTAGCAAAGATGTCGTATGCTCCGGCAGTGCCGTTGCTATGGACTATGCTGGCGGATGTGGCAGACTACGGCGAATGGAAATTCAATCGCCGCACTACGGGTCTGACTTTCTCGGCATCGGTGTTGGCACAGAAACTCGGTTGGGCTATCGGTGCTGCGGCTGCGGGGTGGTTGCTGAGTGCAACGCATTTTGTAGCCAATGCGGATGTACAGTCGGACGAGGCAATGTTGGGTATTCGTCTGTTGGTGAGCGTGATACCAGGCGTGCTGTATGCTTCGTGCGCATTAGTGCTGGCGTTCTATGACCTCGATACGCAGACGATAGCGCAGATGAAGACTGACTTGGAAGAACGGAGAGAAAACGAAACAACAATTAGAAAATGATATAGCAATGAAAGCGAACGAGAATAACCAAAATACATTGACGCCGAAGGGCAGTTATGTAGTGATTGGCGAAGATAAATACTACCGGATAGAGAACTGCGACCAAATGCAGCCGTTCTTTATCAGCCTGGCAAGCGATACCGACCTATGGATGTATATCTCCTCAACAGGTGGGCTTACATGCGGCAGACGCAACCCCGAGCAGGTGTTATTTCCGTACTACACCGATGATAAAATCACGGAGAACTACGAACACACTGGCGCGAAGACGATGGTGCGCATGCTGCATAGCGAGACTTATGGGAATGTAGATTGGGCAAAGATGCCGGTCTGGGAACCTTTTACTGACCGAAATATAGGTGTCTATCGTATCAGACGAAGCATTGCTAAGTCGGTAACGGGCAATAAGTTGCTCTTCATAGAGCAGAACCTCGACTTAGGTCTGACTTTTATGTATCAATGGGCGGCAGCCGACCGCTATGGCTGGGTGCGCCGTGCGATGCTGATCAACGATACCGACAAAGCAGCGGAGGTGGAGTTGATCGACGGATTGCAGAATGTGATGCCGTCGGGCGTGGAGCAGAAGACGCAGAATGTGTTCTCAACGCTGGTGGATGCCTATAAGAAGACCGAACTGGTAGAGGGTAGTGATATGGTGCTTTTCCGTATGGAGGCTATCTTGGTGGATCGGGCAGAGCCGAGCGAATCGCTGCGCTGCAACACGGTCTATACCTTGGGTATGCACGATGTCGAGTATCAGACCTCCTCACGACAGATAGACGCTTTCCGCAGAGGCAGAACGATAGTAGCCGAACCCGAGTCAAAAGGCGTGCGCGGGGCTATATTGGCGCATACGCGTATGACCTTGGCGGGAGGCGAATCGCAGGCGTGGTATAATGTATGCGATGTAATGCAAGACGTAGCGCAAGTGCGTGAAAGTCTGCATTTTGCTAAGAGAGAAGACGCTATCGAGCAGGTGGAGAAAGCGATTGCTATTGCTACCGAGACATTGCGTGCTATTGTAGGGCAGAACGACGGTATTCAGCAGACAGCCGACGAGGCAGGTATGGCTCGCCATTTCGCCAATACGCTCTTCAATACGATGCGTGGCGGGTTCTACTGCGACAATTATATGATTGAAGGACAGGCGTTTGCAAAACATATCGGGGTATTCAACCACGCTTTGGCTGAACAGTACAAAGGTTTCCTGACCTCGCTGCCAGAGAAAGTGTCCTACAGCCGACTGGAGGAGATGATACTGGCGCAGCAAGACCACCAGTTGCACCGTCTGTTTATGGAGTATCTGCCGATTACTTTCTCACGTCGTCACGGAGATCCGAGCCGTCCATGGAATATGTTTGACATCCGCGTGAACGACAAAGACGGCAAACGCCTGATCTCGTACCAAGGCAACTGGCGCGACATCTTCCAAAACTGGGAGGCACTCTCGTTGTCATATCCCGACTATGTGAATGGTATCATTGCCAAGTTCCTCAACGCCACTACCGCCGACGGCTACAACCCCTATAAGGTTACTTCGGAGGGTATTGATTGGGAGGTGATAGAACCGGAGAACCCGTGGTCGAATATCGGCTACTGGGGCGATCATCAGATCATCTATCTCTGCCGTTTGCTCGAACTGAGTTTTGCGCACAACCCCTTGGCATTGCGCGATATGCTCGGCAATCGTGAGTTCGCATTTGCCAATGTGCCGTACCGTTTCCGCTCCTACGATGAGATTGTGCGCAATCCGAAAGATTCTATCTATTTTGATGACGACTTGCACAAGCATATCTTTGCGCTGCTGCCTACCTATGGGCAGGATGCACGCTTGGTGATGGACAAGCACGAGCAGCCGTTGCTCGTAACTTTCACCGAGAAAGTGCTCATCACACTGCTTACCAAACTGAGCAATTTTATCCCCGAAGCGGGCGTATGGATGAATACCTTGCGTCCCGAATGGAACGATGCCAACAATGCGCTGGTAGGCTATGGTGCGTCGATGGTTACGCTATGCTACATGCGTCGTTTTGTAGGTTTCTTGAAGCAACTGTATGCGGGTGTGGACGCTTCGTATGCATTGTCGAAAGAAGTGGTGGTATTCCTGCGTGATGTGCTGTCGGCTTTTGCTAACCATGATGCTCTTTGCGAGGGCAAACGCCTCTGTTTCAACGATGAGACACGCCGTGCGTTTATCGATACGGTGGGGCGTGCAGGTGAGACCTACCGCAACGCCGTCTATGCAGGGCACTCGGGCGAGAAGGTAGAACTGAGTAGCGATTTGCTGTTGCAGTTCCTCGGCGAAGTGGAGACCTATATCGATGAGTCGATAGCCGTTAATCGCCGTGAGGACGGACTCTTCCACGCCTACAACCTTATCTCGTTTGGTACGCGAACAAAGACTGTAGGTATCACGCATCTGTATGAGATGCTCGAAGGACAGGTAGCCGTATTGTCGGCGGGTGTACTGACGCCCAACGAGGCTGCCGACTTGCTCGATGCTATGCGTCAATCGGCTTTGTATCGCGAGGATCAGCGCAGTTACATGCTCTATCCGAACCGCCGTCGTCCGTCGTTCTTGGAGAAGAACAATCTGCCGCAGGAGGCACTCAGTCTGCCGATTGTACAACGCTTGCTCGCTGATCATGCTACCGACCTGCTGGTACAGGACTGCGAAGGCGGGGTGCACTTCAATGCCGGATTCAACAATGCCGATTTCCTCAGCCGTGCTATCAACGCTTCGGCAGAGACTATCAGCGAGGAGGAACGAGGGCAGTTGCTCGATATCTATGAGCAGATGTTTAATCACCATGCATTCACCGGCCGTTCCGGGTCGTTCTACAAATACGAGGGCTTGGGCTGTATCTATTGGCACATGGTCAGCAAACTCCTTGTGGCTATCGGTGAGAATATCCAAAATGCGTTGGATACCTGCGCCGACGCGGCTACTGTCGCCCGTCTTAAAGCCCATTACGCCGCTGTGCAAGAGGGTATCGGTGCGCACAAGTCGCCTGCGGAATATGGTTCGTTCCCATTCGACGCCTATTCGCATACGCCATCGATGGCGGGCGTACAGCAACCCGGTATGACAGGTCAGGTGAAAGAGGACATCATCTCTCGTTTCTTTCTGCTCGGTCTCCATGTTGTCGATGGCGAGATACATATTCAGACCGGTATGCTCCGTCCCGAGGAGTTTCTCAATGGTGAACTGCGTTTCACGTATTGTCAAACGCCATTCATCTATCGTCTTGGTGAAACTGAGAGCATTGAGGTGGAAATGCAAGACTCTTTGCATATTGAGTCCTTGTGTCTTTCCCGTACCCTCTCTCGCCACATCTTCTCTCGCGACAAGCAAGTCAAACAAGTAATCGTAACCGTTAAACTATAAAAATAGAAGTATGAGAACACGAACAAACACCTATTGGTTCTTTCTCCTTTGTCCGTTATGCTTTGTCCTGTTGCTGGCGAGTTGCCAAAAGCAAGACCCCACCGAACAAAAGATAGACAGACTGCTCGCGAAGATGACCCTCGATGAGAAGATTGGTCAGATGACGCAGGTCTGTGGTGGTTGGTATAGTGAGGACTTGGAGAATCAGGTGCGCAACGGCGCAGGCTCTATGCTTAATAGTGTCGGTGCGGAGGCGAACCACTACCAGCGTATCGCTGTCGAGGAGACGCGGCTGGGGATTCCTATGGTCTTCGGTCGTGATATTATTCATGGTTTCCGTACTATCTTTCCTATCCCGCTTGGTCAGGCGGCTACTTTTGACCCCGCTTTGGTGGAAGACGCTGCTCGTCTGACTGCGCAAGAGGCTGTGCAGGCGGGGTTGCGCTGGACTTTCTCCCCGATGGTTGATGTGGCGAGAGACCCGCGTTGGGGGCGTATAGCAGAGGGCTATGGCGAGGATACTTACCTCACTTCCGTTATGGGCGCCGCCTGCGTCCGCGGTTATCAATATCCTGCATCTAACAGCGAACTCAGTGAGCGGTCTAACAGCGCAAGCGGTCTAACTTCTAACAGCGAGCAGCGCGAGCGGTCTGTGGAACCCATCCGCCTTGCTGCCTGTGTCAAGCATTTCGCAGGCTATGGCGCGTCTGAAGGCGGACGCGATTATAACACCACTTGGATTCCCGAGGTGCAACTCCGTGAGGTCTATCTCCCGCCGTTCAAGGCGGCTATTGATGCTGGCAGTGCTACTATCATGTGTGCATTCAATGATTTGAATGGTGTACCTGCATCGGCTAATCGCCATCTTAATGTTGATATTCTCCGCAACGAGTGGGGCTACAAGGGTATGCTGGTGTCCGATTGGGCTTCGTCGGCAAACATGATTGCTCATGGCAATTGTGCCGACCTTAAAGAGGCTACATTGCTCAGTATCAATGCACAGATGGAGATGGATATGGAGGGACACGGTTATCCGCATTACCTAAAAGACCTGCTTGCCGAGGGGAAAATCACAGAGAAACAAATCGATGCTTGCGTGCGAGACATCTTGCGTCTGAAGTTCCGTTTGGGGCTGTTCGACAACCCATATTGTGCCATCGATAGTGCTGAGTTCTTTACGCCCGAAGCCCTCGCTGCGGCTCAACGTGCTGCCGAAGAATCCGCTGTCCTTCTGAAAAACAACGGTATTTTACCGATTAGCCCCCTCTCTGAGGGGGTTGGGGGAGTCTCTATATTCATCTGCGGTCCTCTCGCCAACTCCCAGCACGACCAAAACGGCACTTGGTGTTTCGACAAAGTCGATTCTATGACCGTAACGCCTCTGATGGCATTCCGAACATTGGCAAAAGAGGGCAAAATCCGCCTTATCGAGCAGACGGGCAAGCATTGGTCGCGCGAGGTCAATCCCGCCAATCTCGCCGAACTGACCCGAAAGGCGAAACAAGCCGATGTTGTACTCTATTTTGGTGGCGAGGAGAGTATCCTTTCGGGCGAAGCACGCTGCCGTGCGCACCTCGACCTTCCGGGGGACCAATCTGTCCAACTCCGCGCTCTCAAGGCGACAGGCAAACCCGTTGTCCTGATTGTTATGGCAGGGCGTCCGCTCTGTATAGGTGCTGAAACCGACCTTGTGGACGCAGTTCTCTATGCTTTCCACGGTGGCACGATGCAAGGTCCTGCGTTGGCAAACATCCTCACAGGCGTTGTCGCGCCGTCTGGGCGTCTGCCGATGACGTTCCCGCAAGCCGTAGGGCAAATCCCGATGTACTACAACAAGAAGAACACCGGTCGTCCCACTGACCACCCTGTCCTCATCGACCAAATACCCGTTGGCGCACCCCAGTTCTCGCTCGGCGAGTCCAGTTATTGGCTTGAGTATGGCGACAAACCTCTCTTCCCCTTTGGCTACGGACTCACCTACACCACGTTCAACTATAGTCCTGTCATACTTTCGGATTCAGTCCTGACGATGGGTAGCGGAAACACGATTACCGCCACTTGTACGATTACCAATACCGGCAACGTCGAGGCAGTCGCAGTGCCGCAACTCTACCTCCGCGACTTGGTAGGGAGTCTTACGCGCCCCATTCGCGAACTCAAAGGTTTTGAGCGCGTCTCCATTCCCGCAGGGAAAAGTCGCGAAGTGTCGTTCTCGCTCACTGAATCCGACCTCGCCTATTGGCATCTGGCAAAGGGTATCACTCTGGGTGCAGATGGCAAATACGAGCATACCGCCGAACCGGGCGATTTCCTCCTCTGGATTTCCCCCTCTTCAGCCGAAGGCACACCCGCTCGTTTGGTCTTACAATAAATGTATTTAACCTATAAAATAAAAAATATGAAAATAAAATTACAATGTACTTTGTTGCTTGTTTCTGCATTGATTTTCTCTATGCGGATTTCTGCAGAAGCCTCTTGTTCTGGTACGAGTAGAGGCGTGGACCCGTTTTACACAAACGCCGACAAGGAACATGCAGTTGCATCGCTTGACAAAGGCTATGATTGGCATTTTGAAACGACGATGGAAGGAGTGAAGGTCCAAATTCGTTTTTTGGATGCCCTTCCGGGAATGACTGCACCGGAGTTGTTTATGTTCGACGAGAATGGTGTTCTTATCGGCAATCCCATTCCTATGACAGGGTGGAATGAGGGGATGCGAACCGTCAATCATACGATTACGGGTGTTTCTGATGGCACTGAACTGACCTTCCTCGTAAAACTGGCATTGGAAGGCGGAAAAGTCCTGTTTACCGAGCGTTTTATGTATGTAGTGGGGAGTTCGTGTGAAGAGGAAGATATGGCAGATCCGATAGTCGGGAGTTGTTCCGACACAAGTAAAGAGGTCGATGAGTATTATACCAAGAACGACCCTGCTGCGGCACAGGGGCAGGTGTTCACTCAAGGATATACATGGAAGGCATCCACTACTCAATCGGGTAAGGTCAATATTGAGGTGGTCTTCCATGATTATTTGCCGGGAATGACAGCCCCGAATTTGTTTCTTTTTGATGCGAACGGCGTACTTGTAGGAGACCCTGTCCCGATGCGTTGGTTGGGGGCAAAGGCATATTATACGCTTGAGGACAAACCAAACGGAACGGCACTATGTTTCTTGGTAAAACTTTCTTATGAATTGCATGTGCTCTTTACGGAGCGTGTTTATTATGTTGTCGGGCAGGATTGTGAGAAAACAGCGATTGAACATGTTCAATTCGCAGCATCTGCCTCTAAAAAAATAGAGAACGGACAATTTGTTATTTTGCGCAATGGTGTCCGTTACAATGCTTCCGGCATAGTGATTCAATAAAAACAAAATAACTCTAAAAAATAGGTCTTATGAAAAAATTATCTATTCGATTCTTTGCCATGGTGACGATGTTGCTATGCGCAAGTACAATGGCGTTTGCGGCTGTAGATTGGAGTAAGTACGACTTTATAGGTGATGGTGCCGGTGGTGGTAAGTACAGCAACAAGTACAAAGTAGAGACCGTAGAGGGTCTGAATGTAGTGAACATCCAACACCCCGGGTTCGCCGAGGAGGACGGTATCTATATGACCCTGCCTGCAGGAATCTCGGAATGCTCGGTAGCAAGTGCGATTCAAGGTGCCGGTATCGTGGTTTATCTGTCGGCTTTCACGGCACAAGAGACCGAGGTAACGATTAAGTATGCTCCTGCCAACGAGGTTACTTTCCATGTGTATTATGCTGACGGTGGTGCCGCTAAGAAAGAGAATGTGGTACTCAATGAGGCGGCTTATGCTTCGTCGGGTACGGCATTCTTGGGCAACGACGGCAATGCGGGTACACGCTGGGAGTCGGCTGCAACCGATGACCAATGGTGGCTCTGCAAGATGGCGGAAGAGAGCGAGTTCAACACCGTACAAATCGTATGGGAAGGTGCGTATGCCAAGAGTTTCAAATTGGAGGTGAGCAACGACTCTACCACTTGGACGGAGATTGTTAATATCCAAGACCAAACTTTGGCAGGCTTCCCCTACACTCAGACGATCACCGTGGGCGACCAAAAAGCCAAATACCTGCGTTTTGTAGGTGTGGAGCGCGCTACGGGCTACGGCTATAGTTTCTGGGAGTTGCGTGCGTTTGTAAAGAAAGAGCAAGTGCTGACCACCGTAGAACTGAAGGCTGAGGCAGATATAGTAAAAGTAGGCGAAGGGCTGAAACTGACCACTACCACCAAAGACCAAGACGGTGAGAATATGGATGTAGAGGTAACTTATACCGTCAGCCCCGTTGAGGCAGGTACGGTAGAGAACGGCGTCTTCACGGCTGCACAGTTCGGCAATGTCACTATCACTGCCACTTCGGGTGAGAAGAGCGCAAGTGTCAATGTATTCTGCTATACAGGTGAGAATGTAGCACTCAGCACCAATATCGACAACGACAACAAGGTTATCGCACAATCCGAGATTGGTCAAGGCACCAATGCTTTCTTTGCTGTGGATGGTAACGATGGCAGTGTATGGCAAGGTTCAGCCACCAATGGTACGGCTGATACCGATGAGGCTCGCACCTATGACTCTTGGTTTGTATTGGATTTGGGTGCTAAGTATGACATCAACCTTGTATCCATTAAGTTTGAGGGTGCATGTTCGCAGGAGTATCACCTCGATTTCTCTGCCGACAATGCAGATTGGAAGGTAGCATACAACTATGTAGGCAACAAGGGGATCAACGGACATACCGACTTGCTGTACGGCGATAAGTTGGCTAATACAACGACTGTTCGCTATGTGCGCTTTTTCAGTACTAAGGCGGCTACCCAATATGGTATGAAGATATTTGAGATGTGCGTGATGGGCGTAAAGAGCATCGAGTCGGGGGTGGAGAACGCCGCAGTTGAGATGCCGAGCGTAGTGAAGATGATAGAGAACGGACAACTCATCATCGTCCGCGACGGTGTTCGCTACAGCGCACAAGGACAAGTGATTAAATAATGATGATAGAATAAAAAGTAGTAAGAGTTAGTTAGTTCTTGTCGGTCTCTTGGCAGCGGGTGCTGCCTGCTGCCAAGAGATTTTTTTAAATTAATACCTAAAACACAATAGCCGTTGAATTGAAACAATGGCATAAACTTAATCTTGATGTTTTTCTTTTTGTCATGGATAAATGAATAAATTATACTTGAAATCGATATTTGCAGCATGGTTGATGCTATGTGTTGGTGTATCTGCTTGGGCGGCGACTACCTATTGCGGAACAACGATTACAAGTGTGAATCAAAAACACTCGGCTGCTATTACTTGTTCTTCTTTAGGCGAGAACCGATATTTGTTTGAGTTTGTATCGAAGGACGCATTTACCGGTTATAATGCAGATGGATCTAATTTTCATATGTATGTAAATGGTATGAACGATTACCATGTTTCCAAACATCTGACGCAGGATGGAAACAGACTGTATGTAGAGTTTACATCCACATCTGTGCCAAAAATACATATAGGTGCTTTCTTTGTGATGTATGGTGATGGCGAGGCGCAATATAACATTCCTACCGATGGAGATTTCTCACAAGTATGCTCTTCCGGTACGAAACAAGCGTCTGATTTGACATTGACAGCGCCTGCTACAACGATATTGGATTTGCAGATAGGTGATGATTTTACCATTAAATATACTACCTCTTCGAGGGGTGCAGTGACTTTCTCATCGTCGAATACAGATGTAGCCACTGTTTCGGCAGACGGCGTTATCACTGCTTTGGCGGCAGGCACGACTACTATCATGGTGTCGCAGGCGGAGGATGAGACCTACAATGCGGGGAGTAAGTCGTTTACGCTGTCGGTCATTGAGTCGGTCATTGATAAGCCTCGGATGATCTCTGCCTCGTTGGAAAGAGTAGATATGAACAATGCCTATGTGCGTGTGAGTGCTACCGATGCCGTAACGCCGTTTGCCGATTTGACTTATGAATGTATTTTGACGCAGGGCGAGCATGTGTATCAGTTTACCATATCGGCAACCGATGGTATCTTGCACATAGAGAATATGCCGGCGTGTGCAGAGCATACTTTGGAGATATGGGCAATAAACAAAGCCGGTAAGAAATCGGACAACTCTGCGAGGGTGGACTTTACCACCGAGTGCGAAACTACGGGATTATGGTTGTCAGGAAGTATGAATGGTTGGAATGAAGCAAATGCAGATTATCAATTCCGCAAAACCAAAGTAGCCGGTGTGTATTCGCTGACCAAACATCTGAAAAAGGGCAGTTATGTATATAAACTGACTGAAGGTGAAGGTTCTTGGGCTAAGGGAGAATGCACGCAAGATGACCATCACCTGATTCTCTCAGAGGACATGGATGTAACCTTCTATGCGCGTGGGGTGAACAATTTTGCCTCTTCTGCAGATAGTATATTTGTAGTAGGTACTGCCACGAGCGCCTTCTTGCGTGAGAGTGATAATTACAAAACTGATTGGAATTGCAAGGCAAACGGCAAGTATTGTGAATGGAATACAGAGCATACTTCTGCCATTTGGACGGGTAATGTATATGGTGTGAGCGGCGACTCAAAAGGCAAATATAAGATAGTGAAAATTGCCTATCTGAACGGAACGGAAGCCAATATGCCGTTTGTATATTGGGATGACCTATGGTACGACCTTCAGTCAATCAGCGGGGTAAGCGAGAGTTCCACCAAGGCATCGTTTATCTTCGATTTGCCTACGCTGTCTTGGAGTTGGCATGAAGTCTATGCGGGGCAGTGTACCTTCATCGGCGGTGAAGGCGACGGGCAGACCAGTAATGGTAGTACAACTTTTACCAAAGGCTACAATCTCTCACTTTATTTGAACGCAGAGAAGACACTCATCCATATTACGGCGGAGTTTTTAGATGAAGAGAATCCAACCGATGCGTATTTTCAGAATTATCCAACGCGAATTGAAGCAGAGAAGCGAGATGAATTTAAATTGACGCTGCGCACAGGGACAAAGATATTTGAAGGCGATATACCCGTTTCGGGATTCGAAAATAAAGCCGACGGAATTATTCGTTTTGGTGTAAAGTTTGCATTTGCCGGCGGCGGTTTGCGTGTAACAACGCCCGAGTTCTACTATCTGGATGGTTCCGGCTGCGCCGAGCGTGATTTTGTCATCTATCATCATGATCAAATGCCCGAAAACCCGGAACGCGGTGCCGTTTATACCTTTGAAGGCGGGAATATCTTGCAGCCTATTGTGTACAAACGTAAGTTAAAACCCGGTATATGGGAAACTCTCTCGTTGCCGTTTAATGTCAGCAAAATTACCGTCTCGGAAGGGGAGGTTGAATATGAACTCCATGCCCAGTACACTGATGATAATAATACTACGCACGAGGGTGAGTTCTGGTTGCGTGAATTCCGTAAGAAAGAAGTGAGTGCCGAAGATTTCCAAGCCAACTGGCACGACATACAGGCTACCACAGCCAAAGACGCCTTGCCTAATAAGAATGTACCCTATATCATTCGTGTGCCGGACGATGACACCCACTATTGGGCGGATAAGTATATCGTTTTCCACGGTGCGAGTTATCAGACCATCGACGATGTCTATTCCACTAATGTGCAAGTACCTGATGCAGAGAATATGTTTGCTTATTCTGGCAACAACACAATGAAAGAGTGGCAGTTGCGTTCGGCTTATGTTTTAGACGATGTAGGTGAGTATTTCCGCTCGGGCGAGACGGTAACGCTCTATCCGTTTGAGTGCGCCGTGAATGCCGAGCAAGCCACAATAGCCAAGATGCCGCGGCTGAGCCTCAATAAGCGTCCCGATACGGCTACCGACACCAAGATACCTACCACGGCAATGGAGGCAGGCAGCGTATGGACACTCATGGGCGGCTATGTAGGTGCGTTTGGCAATGTAGATGAGTACGATGCGCTGCTGCAGCGCTTGCCCGAAGGACTCTATATCGTCAGTCGAGGCGAGCAGGCAGATAAGTTGTACCTCGTAAAATAAGAGCAAGACAAAAGGATTGAACCGACTATGATTGCACAGATTATGAAACGATTGATTCTTTTGATAGCGGCTATATGGAGCGTGTCGGTGTGCTTGTCCGCACAAGGCTTCGGCTATTCGTATGGTGCGGGGCGTGAGGATGTACAGGTGCAGACGCCTATGGCTGTAGCGGGTGCAGACCGACCGGAGGATATATGGGCGGTTAGCGGTAATATGCAGCCGTTTGGAACCTGTGCGAATGACGCCGATCCCCCCCCCTACGGCCCTTCGCATGCAGGACGACGCAAACCGCCTACTACGGGCAGTACTGATCCTACCAACCCGGATATATGGCAAGATAAGCCTATCGGCGATATGGATTGGGTATGTTGGCTGCTGCTGGGAGGATACTTGATTGGAGTTACCGCTCGCAACAGACGCCGAGCAAAACAAGCAAACACGCTATGCGACAACAAAGCATAGCATAATCAACAAAAAAATAACTAACCCAAAACAATCTATCTTATGAAAAAGATGTTTACTTTTGTAGCCGCTATGTTGCTTTGCACAGTGGCTTTCGCAGAGGAAAAAGAACTCTTTAACCCTGCTAACGCTTCTATCAAAGAAACGTATTTTGCACCAAACTGGGCACCGGATGGTAAAAGTACGGCTACCTACGATGCCACCACGGGTACTATCTCCATCGACATTCAGAGCAACCTCGTTGCACAATGGCAAGGACAAGTGAAACTGCAACACGATGTAACGTTTGACCCCGCTAAGAGTTATATCCTCTCGATGAAGTTCCATTCCAATAAAGCATTTGGCGGCGTTACGGTGAAAATGGACGACAATTTCGAGGTCGTTTATGCCAATCAAGAGATTAAACTTCCTGCTGATGCCGACTATGTTTTTACCTCTGCTAAAGGCAATGGCGTTGCCGGAAACAACAAGATTATGGTCTTTGACTTTGGTTATGCGGCTGCCGGAACCAAAATCACTATCAGCAATATCTCTATCAAAGAGGTAGGCGAGGCTGTTGCGGTTGAACCGGTTGAGCACCCCGCACCTGCTGTCGCTCCTACATGTGCGGCTGCCAATGTGTTCTCTATCTATTCCGATGTCTATACCGCTGGCACCAAGATGGCTATCGGCGGTTGGGGACAAAAAACAAAGATTGAAGAAGTAAATCTTTCTGAAACCGACAAGGCGTTCTATTGCACCGGCAGCAACTATATGGGTTGGGAACTCAATGCCAATGTGGCTATTGCTCAATTGGCAAACTATCCCTACCTCCACATGGATATTTATGTTGCCGAAGCCGCTTCGATTATGTTTCAGCCTATCTGGGGTGCGGGCGGTATGGCTACATTTACATTGGCAGCAGGTTGGAATAGTTTGGATATAGACCTTGCTGAAAAGTATAACGGTATAGATCTCGCCAAGATATACCAACTCAAATGGGATGGAATGCCTTCTACGTGCTATTTCGACAATGTGTACTTCTACAATAACACAGAAACGGCGCTGCCTATGGTTGAGAATGTGCAAACAGCCGTTAAGACCATTGAGAACGGACAATTGGTTATCATCCGCAATGGTATCCGCTATAGCGCACAAGGTCAAGTCATCGAGTAATACGATTGCGTTGATACATATCACGGAGAGCAGGCGACAATCTCGCCTGCTCTTTTTCGAACTCCCAAAGCCCTTCTTAGAATATCCGGAAAATCTAGGGCTTCTAGAATATCTAGATCATATAGATTCTCTATATCCTCTAGACCATCTATAAAAATTATACAATATGAAAAGTAGAAAGTTGTTTTTAGCAGCGTTGTTGGCTGTGTGGCAGTTTGTCGGCGCAACAGACAGTGCCTGTTCGCCCTCTTCGACCCCGACTCGGCGGCACGCGTATGGGATAGGATGGACCGAATGGGCAAGGCACTCGCCAAGAACGCCGACACCGGCGGTATCACCTATATGCTCACCCACGGCCTGCGTGTTCTCCTAATTCCCCTATACCCTATAGATTTCCTATCCCTCCTATATTCCCTAGCCCCTTTAGCCCTCCTAGCCCCCTATCTATTCCATCTTCCCTTTATATATTATCCTATTTTTATCTTATTCCCCCATAATATGCGCCCTATTTGGCTACCGTCTGCATACCGCCCATACTATGCTATTAGTATGTGATTAGTATGTGATTAGTATGTGATTAAGCCTATCCTATAATACCCTTATAATACCCTTGCAATGCCTTCTGCTGTATTAAAAATGATTATAGAATTACGGTGCGTCACCACTTGTGAGGTACGATATTGCCCTGGAATATAGGTGCCATAAACAAGAAAAACACACTTTTTGAATAAAAATGCACCTTGCTCTTGCGTATGTCAAATATAAGCAATACCTTTGCGCAACATTTGTTATATAACAATAGTTGCGTAACGGTGGTTGTATAACAAACTCAACTATCTGAACAACCAATAAACTAATCAACCAATCAACAAACAATGCCTCGCAAAGTACAATATAGCCGTGAGATAATCATAGATGCGGCGATAGAGATGGTGCGTGCCAAGGGTGCGGATAGCATCAATGCCCGCGATTTGGGCGAGTGGCTCGGCTGCTCGTCGCGACCGCTCTTCACCGCCTTTCGGAATATGGAAGAACTGATAGACGCCGTGCGAATGGAGGTGTCGCAACGCTTCTTGCAGCGTGTGCGTGCCGCTAGAGATGCCAACAGCCCCATACCTGCTGCCAAGCGCATGGGAATGTGCATCGTACAGTTTGCGCAAAACGAACCGAACTTATACAAATTTATTCACTGGACAGGAGAACAAATGCTGGATGTAAAAGAACTGAGCCAAATCATGGCTACGCAGTATCAAACCGATTACCAACTCTCGGACGATGACGCTTTGGCGTTCTTCGACCACATGATGATTTTCAATATGGGGTCTATGCTCGCTGATTACCAACGGTGTACGCCGGTTCACCCGAGAGCAGGTGGAGCAGATACTCTTAGAGCAGTTCTCCGCCACACTCGCCTACTACAAAGGCGGCAAGCAAAACATCGAAGAAACAATTAAGAATGGCAAGCCATTGTAATGCATAATTAATGGATAATTATATGATAATTAATGTTGTAGGATAAATAATGTTCCTTATATGAAATACAAAATCATATTGATTGCGCTGTTGTGTGCGGTATGCACCTTTGCGCAGAAGACTATCTCCGGAAAAGTTCAAGACACCGAGGCGAACCCGATAGCGTTTGCCACTGTCAGCCTCTTGCAGACCGACAGCACGCTGGTAACGGGTGCTATCACCGACGACCAAGGTGCGTTCACGCTCTCCGCATCGAGCGGCAAATACCTGCTGCAGGTGAGTTTCATCGGCTACCAAACCCTCTGCCGCCCCGTCTGGTCGGGCAACAAAGACCTGCTATTCACGCTGTCGGAGGAGAGCAAAGAATTAGGCGAAGTGGAGGTGAAAGCACGGAAGCAACTCATTGAGCGTCAGTTCGATAAGATCGTACTCAATGTCAGCAACTCGCCTTTCGCTGCGGGTAGCACGGGCAAGGAACTGCTCAAGAAAGCCCCGGGCGTGAATGTGGATAAGAACGGCAATGTAACGGTCAACGGCAAGTCGGTGGAGGTGTATATCGATGGTCGCCCGTCCTACCTGAGCGGCGAGCAACTGAAAGCCATGCTCGAAGGCACCGACGGCAGCACGATAGAGAAGATAGAGATTATCTCCAACCCCTCGGCGAAGTACGATGCTTCGGGGCAAGGTGGTATCATTAATATCAAGACCAAGCGCAACATGATGCGCGGACTCAATGGTACACTCTCTGCTGCCTACGGAGGTATGTACTACAAGGATATCAAACAATGGTTGAATGCCGAAATGTTCTCGCTCAACCTCAACTACCGCACCGAGAAGACCTACACATTCGGTAGCCTCACGCAGGTCTATACCAATCAGAATGTGGGTGTAGAGACAGGCTCCACCTATCTCGATACGCTTACCCATACTACCACCGAGCGGTACGACAAGTCGGAATACGATTGCGATTTCCAATACTATATGCTCAAACTCGGTAACGACTGGTTTATCAATGATAAGAATACCTTTGGTTTTATCTTTCAGGCACCGTTTATGATTATGAATCAGAACATCCCCGAGGGGCACGGATACGGCTACACCAAGGTGGGCAACGACATCGCGGAGAACTCCATGCTCTCTATCAGCGGTCCGATGTTCTCGCAGCAGTACACAGCCAACCTCAACTACACCCATGTCTTCAACGATTCGTTGGAGCGCGAACTGACGGCGAATATCGACTACAACCGCTACGGTTGGAACCAACGCAACGAGCAGCGCAATATCTACACCTATCCGACCCGCCCCGATACGCTACGCACGGGACTGAATATCAACACCGACCAAGTGGTGGACATCTATTCCGCCAAAGTGGATTTCCAAACGCGCTTCTGGCAGACGGGTATGATTGAGGCGGGAGCGAAATACGCCCTTTCCAACACCGGCAACCGAATGACTACCGACAGCCTCCTTGGCGATACTTGGAGCCCGACCACCCACTCCGACTTCGACTATGCGGAGCATGTGGCTGCCCTCTATATCTCGCTGGCAAAGCAGTTCGGACAGCACTTCAATGCCAAGATAGGACTGCGTGGCGAATATACCCATTCGCGTGGCAACTGGATTACCGCCGACAGCACCTCCACAAAGGACTATTTCAACCTGTTCCCTACTGCGTTCTTCGGCTACACACCGACCGACAAATGGTCGATGAATGTCTCCTACACCCGCCGTATCTCACGCCCGAGTTACTACCAACTCAACCCCTTCCGCACCTATATCGATGCGCACAACTACTCGGAGGGTAACCCCGAACTGACACCGGAGTTCAACAACCAAGTGGACCTTAATTTCTCCTACTCGCAGTATGTATCGTTGGCGTTCAACTTCGCACACACGCAGGATATGTTCTCCCAACGCATGGAGATCCTGCCCAACGGCGACGGGCGACAACGGTGGATGAACTTCGGTACTTGCACCACCCACGGCGGTAACCTCTCGCTGACCGAACTGCCCATCGTGCCTAAGTTTGTAACGGGCGATGACGGCTCACGCACGATGCAAGGCGCTTGGCTCGCTCTCACGCTCAACGGCGGCTATTACTACTTCATCAACCGCTCCTACGACAAGCAGTACGACAACCGCAACCACTGGGGCTACGGCTCGGCTACACTCACTGCCTACCTGCCGAAAGACTGGACAATCTCGGTGGACGGATTCTACCAAGCCCCTATCGTAAACGGATACGACCGCACCGATCAATACTACAACATGGGTGCCGGCGTACGCAAGATGTGGACGGAAAAAGGATTGATACTCAACTTGAATGTACAAGACTTGCTGCGCTCGGGCAACTTTACGAACGAGTCGTTGGGCTTGGAAGAGGGTAACAGAGCCTATAACTTTGGTAACTATCGTATGCAGAAAGTGATGCTCAGCCTCACATGGATGTTCGGACAGCAGCAGTATGTGAAACAGCGTAAGGTGGGCAACCTCGACGAGTCCTCACGCCTCGGTGGCGGCGGCAGCGTGGGCAAGTGATGTTCCTCTATAAAATGTAAATAGTAAAACAACCGATATGCGTATTTCATTGCTCACTCTCCGCTTTCGCCTTGCTGCCGCACTCTGCGGAGTGTTGGCAGTAGGGCATTTGCTGTGCCTGCCGTGGCTATGGCAAGTGTTTGATGTGTATGGCATTACGGATGTTATGTGGCAGTTCGCAGGTTGGTGGCAACCGCTGCCGTACCTCATCACGGTGGGGATAGCCCTGTGCTTTGCGCTTGCGGGGGCATACGGCTTGGCGTACTGCGGCGACTTGCGTCCGCTGCCCATGCGAGATATACCAAAACGCGATGCCTGCTTTGTACGCCGACCCCGCACGCCCTTGCCCCATAGAGAAATACATTACCGACCCGTTCACCACTGCCCCCGAAGACCTCATTACCGAGATATGGATGGCTGTCAGATAGCACCCGCCTGCATGGCGGATAGTGCCTCATCATTCATTGCTAATTCAAAATTAGATGAACCCTTTGATTGCTTATTGCGGTCTTGACTGTGCCTCGTGTGAGGCACGCACCGCTACTCTGCGCAACGATGACGCCATGCGCATCCGTGTGGCGCAGCAATGGAGCGAACTGAACCAAGTGGAGATACGCCCGTCGGACATCTGCTGCCTCGGTTGCCGTACCGAGGGCGTCAAGAGCGTCTATTGCGACCGTCTTTGTCCTATCCGCCAATGTGCTTTGTCGCGTGCTTTGTCGCACTGCGGTGTATGCCCCAAGATGTCGCACTGCAACACGCTTCATCGCCTTACCGACAACGCCCCGCAAGCCCTCCGCAACCTGTCCGGCACCGAATAGTCTACTCGTGGTGGTACGGCTCACCGCGCAGGATAGTCATCGCACGGTAGATCTGCTCTACAAAAAGCAGGCGTATCATTTGGTGACTGAAAGTCATTCGGCTCAGCGATATTTTGCCGTTGGCACGCGCATACACGCTTTCGGAGAACCCGTATGGACCGCCTACCGCTAGGATCATATCCCGCCCCGACGACATCTTCTTCTGTAGATAATTAGCAAACTCAATCGACCTATACTCCGTGCCGTGTTCGTCTAATAGCACCAAGTCGGCAGACGCCCCTACAGCGCGGAGTATCATCTCCCCCTCGGTGGTCTTCTGCTGCTCTTGGGTCAGCGACTTGGCATTCTTCAACTCCGGTATCACCTGTATGTCAAAACTGATATAGTGCTTCAGCCGCTGCTGATACTCCTCAATCAGTGCCTGCAACTGTGGGTCTGTGGTCTTGCCTACTACCAAAAGTGTAATTTTCATCCTGCTATTGTTCTTTTGCTGATACAAAAGTACTGCTTTTTGTACGGAAAACCAAATTTTTTGAAGAAAAATGCGCCGAAAGTTTGCGTGTGTCAGAAAAAAGTAGTACCTTTGCACCCGCTTTCGTTCAGAAGTGGTACGCTTAGTACGGCAGATGAGCATAAAGCAATGCCCAGATGGCGGAATCGGTAGACGCGCTGGTCTCAAACACCAGTGGTGCAAACCGTGCCGGTTCGACCCCGGCTCTGGGTACAAAATAATTTATTTGGTTGATAAAAGGTCAGGCGGGAGACTTAAACATCCGCTATTCGGAACTCAAATACAATGTCGGCTTGCCGAGAGAGTACATCGGTTCCAACTCAAAAGGAGGTGTATGCAATGATAGTAGTACCGGTAAAAGAAGGTGAGAATATCGAGCGCGCGATTAAGAAATTCAAACGCAAATTCGACAAGACAGGTGTTGTTAAAGAACTTCGCCGTCGTCAGCAATTCGACAAACCTTCAGAGATAAAACGCGTCAAGATGGCACATGCTAAGTATGTGCAGCAGTTGCATGCTCACGACGATATGTAATTTGTCGTTTCTCCATTAGGGGCAGAGGTTGTTTAACGCTAAGTTAGACGACCTCTTTTTGTATTTATTTGGTTCTATCATCCTCGTTTCTATCCCTAACACTCGCAGATGCATAGACAACCAATTGATAATAATCATTTACACGAAGCATATATGAAAAAGATTCTTTTTAGTGCAGCATTGGCGGCTTTTGCGCTCAATGTCTGTGCCCAAACCGACACTACTGCCCTCAAAACCGACACCATCGAGGGCTTTCGTTTTACCACTATCGACAGCGTGGCAATCACTCCCGTTAAAGACCAGCACCGCAGCAGCACTTGCTGGGCGTTCTCTACTGTCGGCTTCCTCGAGAGCGAGTTGCTCCGTATGGGCAAAGGCGAATACGACCTCAGCGAGATGTTTGTTGTCAGCCATACGATGGTCGATCGTGCAGAGTATGTAGTGCGTATGTACGGTAGCACCGAGTTCGCAGCCGGTGGTTCGGCGTATGATGTCATCTATTGCCTCAAAAACTACGGTATGGTACCGCAATCCGCTATGCCGGGTATTCTCTATGGCTCTACTCCCGCTGACACTCTCCCGGTGCACGCTGAGTTGGATGCTGTGGCAGGAGGCTATGTACACGCCCTCACCAATAGCAAACTCAAAAAACTGACACCCGTTTGGAAGCAAGGGTTGCAGGCTATCTACGATACTTATCTCGGTGCTTGCCCCGAGTCCTTTACCTACAACGGAAAACAATACACTCCCCAATCGTTCGTTCAGTCGTTAGGACTGAATGCCGATGATTATGTGAGCATTACATCTTATACCCACCATCCTTTCTACACCACTTTCGCGCTCGAAGTGCCCGACAATTGGCGTATGGATCAGATGTACAATGTGCCTATCGATGACCTTATGCGTATCATCGACAACGCTATCAGCAAGGGATACACTATGGCGTGGGGTGCCGATGTCAGCGAAGTCGGATTTACCCGCAAGGGTATCGGTGTGATGCCCGATGCCGACAAAGGCGCAGACCTCACCGGTAGCGATGCCGCACATTGGTTAGGGCTCACCGAGAAAGATAAAAAGGACGAACTGACCAAAAAACCGCTCCCCGAGATGCAGATTACCCAAGAGATGCGCCAACAGGCTTTCGATAATTGGGAAACAACCGATGACCATGGTATGCAGATTTTTGGTACCGCTAAAGATCAAAATGGGAAACGCTACTATATGGTCAAGAACTCATGGGGTACGCAAAAGAGTGATTACCACGGTATTTGGTACATCTCCGAGGCGTTTATGAAGTACAAGACCAACGATATCTTGGTGCATAAAGATGCTATCCCAAAGGATATTCGTAAGAAACTCGGTATCTGATATGGCTCGTCTTTGCGGATAAAACTGCCAATGGCGTCGCCGCAATACAGAGCCGGTATAGCACAATCCATACAAAAAGAGAGGCTTCCGTTGCAAGAAGTCTCTCTTTTTTGTGTCGTATGCCGTCCGAAAAAATGCTTGTTACATGTTTAATCGTCAATTAACCGTAATTAACGGAGAATGGATTTTATATGGTCTTTTATATGGCTTTTAATGGAGCCCCCATGTCCCCGCTGTGCAACATCCCCTCCTTTGGAGGTGCTTGGGGAGGTCTTTAGTATCTCTATCAGCGGTATCATTACAAAAGGTCTTAGGTGCATAAGCGGGTGGGGGAGTGTCAGTGTTGGTGTCTGTATTTGCAGCGACTTTCCTGCGGGAGTGAGATAAAAGAGCATATCTATATCGATTATGCGGTCGTGGTATTGCCTGTTTACCGACTTGTGCGTGCGTCCCAATCGCCGTTCCACTTGCTGTGTGCGCTGTAGCACCTCTTGCGCTGTGAGTGCTGTCTGCAAACATACACACAGGTTGCAGAACGAATGCTCCGACTCAAACCCCCATGGCTCCGAATAGAAAAAAGAGGAACAGCCTGCTTGCTGTCCCACTTCCTGTTCCAATAGTTCTATGGCATTTCTGAGGTTGGTTTCTCTGTCGCCTATATTGCTCCCCAATGATAGATAGACCTTTGCCAAGCCTGAGTTGCTGCCGTATGATACCTTTGCTGCCATATCCTTTTCCTTCGTACAATACACCCCCAATGCCATCAGTTAGGCAAACTGTTTGCCGTGGCGGTCGTTACTACATTGAGCAAGTGGTCGGCAGTATTGACAAATGGCTGATACAATACCGAGCCTTTTACAATCTCCGTGTTCCCAAAGCAGCCGAACTGTTGGTCTATTCGGCTGGCAAGAAACACCACTATAATCACTACCAACGCCCATTTGGCTGCCCCAAACACACCACCGCATAGTCTGTTCAGAAAACCGAGATGGATAGCACGCAGCAGTTTCGATAGCAATCGCCCGAGTATATTCAGTACGATGGCAATACCTAAGAAAAGCAGTGCGTAGGCAATCACATCGCATACGCCCGCCGGCCAAGTGGTTTGTGCCAATATCCACGCAGAGAAACGCGCACCCCATAGTCGCGCACCTACCACACCCAGTACCACGGCCAATATGGCAATTAGTTCGGTGATAAATCCCCGCATCAGTCCCCTAATCAGACCTATCAGTAGGGGCAATAGAAGGAGTGCATCAAGCCAATTCATTCGTCTTTCTTTGCTGTCTATCTACCAAACAAGGAACCATCGCAAACCGTTTTGCGTATGATTCCTTGTCTGTTATTAGGTGTTACTCTGTCGGCTCTGTAGTTGCCGTATCGTCCTTCGGAGCCGTGTACTCCTTCGGAATCCATTTCTCATCTCCCGCAGCCATCTCTATATCGTTGAGTGTGCTGCTGTTGCCGATATGGATGTTCCTTGGCGTAATCGACCAGTCGTATTGATCGTGAGCATAGCGGGCATTGTCGCGGAATTGACCCAAGATACCTACAATCGTACCTTTGTAATTCTTGCAGTTAGTCACGCCGTTGGCATCCGCTCCGGGGAGGTAGAAGTGTGCAAACTTGCTATATTCCGAGTTGCTCACCAGCGAAATGTTGGTGCCGTCGGTGATGATTCGGCTTTGTGGGTATCCGATGTTGTTCGTCGTCGGAGCAAATACATTGGCATATTGGTCAGTCTCGGGGTCGCCGGTCTTGCAACTGTCCAAGGTGCTGTTGTTCTCGTATTGCCCTGTAAACCACACATTCTTCAATACTACCAAGCGCCCGTCCATCTCGCGCATCGCCTTCTCGTCGGTTACATCGAGATAGTCTTTGATAGTTATGGTATCATATTGCAGCAATGCGGGATTAGGTATGCCCAATAGGGTTACTGCATTGCGGAATATGCCGTTCGGAATACGCCCGGGTGCCCAGCCCACTTTCTGAGTGGCATTCTGTGCATAGATATTGTTGTTGTATGCCGGTACGCACAGTTGCGGTTGGTCTCCGTAGCGGCCAATGCATAGCCCGTTGCAGCGGATCAGAATCTCTTGTCCCATTTGGTACATTCCGCCTACCGAACCTAAGTCCACCGATACGCGCAAGTTCTGCTGTTTGCCCTCTACCACTTGTTGGATAACCAGCGATTTGTAGAAGTTGCCTCCGTAGTCATCGGTCGAGATACGCCCGCGGATGTAGATACCTGCACCACCGGTGGGCAGGGTATCAAGCGAGAATAGGTAGATGCCGTCACCGTTGGTCGCACGAGTACGGTATTGCGAGGTATCACTCCAGAAATTGCCCATTTCTGTCATATAGGTATCTACAAACTCGTTGAGTGTGTATAGATGATACTCTGTTTCTCGTGTCTGAATAAGGCTGTCTATGTTCTCGCCTTTTGCAAAAACATCATCCTCCGTTAGCGCACGAGGTTCACAAGATGTGAATAACGCACCTGCCGAAATGGCAAATAATGTGGCTATATATAAGAATTTTCGTTGCATACTCATTAGAATTTATAGGTTACACTCAGGTAGAAATTCATACCCCATGCGTAGTAGTACTTGCTGGGGAATTTCCATGCGTTGGGCGAAATCACTGAGTTCTCGTTATCACCTACACCCTGGCGTGTGTAGCGAGGCAAACGCGCCTGCTGGTATCCGCCCGTCTTAAAGTGGGTGTTGTTGGTCAGGTTGGTGATCGATAGGTTGATCGAGAGCGATTGGCGATTTTGCAAGTAGATTAGTTTACCTACGCTGGCATCGATGATAAAGCGGTTGAGCGGGTTGGTGGCTGCTAGCGACTCTTGCATCGATAGTATGTTGTACGGATAGCGCAATACGGGTACGCCGTTCTCGTCAAGCACTGCATTGGTCGGGAAAGTACCATCGCCGGTTACCACGGCTGCCTTGCCGTCGGTCGTCTCTATTGCGTTGGCATAACTGTCGCCATACCAACCGTTTACGGGCGTCCCGTCAGCACGCACACCCGTGTACAAACCTTTCATTCGGCGTGAGGGAGCCACGCTCAGATAGTTCCAGTCGTAGTAACTTACCGTTACATCCGCAAACCACATCTTCGGGTGGAAGAACGACAGTTTCAGGCTGGCATTCACTTGCGGTCCCGTTGCTATGCGCAACCCGTTGAGCAATACCTCGTCTTGCAACTCAAATACCGATTTGCCGTCTTTATCTTCTGCCAACGCCATTCCGTTCTCTGCCGAGGTTACGGCCATAGCATTGCTCGTGTAGCGATAGTCGCCTACGCTTGCTACACCGGTCAATGTGAAATAAGTACCCAGTTTTACGGCCGCTGCGGCTTCTACACCTATATGGCGGCGATTGATACCCGTAAGGGCTTGATTTACAAAGGTTCGTGCCTCATCGTCATAGTAGCCGTTCAGTTCGCTTCCGTCCCAGAATTGGGTGAAGAAACCGGTGATTCTACCGCGTACAATCGGGTAGTTAAATTCGTACGACAAGTCGCCGCCTGCTACTTTCTCGCTCGCTGCGTAGAAGTCTTTTAGGCTCTTGGCGTTGTCGTGCGTGTAGATAGTTCCGATGGCACGATCGTGTACGCGCTGCGAGATGTAGGCATTGCGGGCCAATGGGGCGCGAGTTTCTGCCAAAGCGTTGATCTTCAGTTGGTTCCTACCGTCTATCTTGTAGTTTACTCCCAACTTAAAGGCGGGATCTACAAAGTGATGAGCCTCGCCCATATAGGTCATTCCCGCTTTGAGCGTACCGGTATTTGCCTGCTCAATGATTTCATCGGCTTGCGTACCAAGATAGTATTTTGCGTTGTCGGGATTCAGTTGCGAGAGATACCATGCACGACCGTTGATCATATTGGTCGTGCGTTGCATCGACGAATAGGTCAGTTGCAGAGCATAGTACAAATCTACTTCGTTAAAACTCCATTCGTTTTGTGCCCATACTTTGGCGGTTCCCATATTGATTCGGTAGTCGTAGCCGAAGCGGTCGCCGTAGTGTTTTACATCATTGTAGTCGTTGGCAATGTCGTTCTTTTTTACATTCGCGATGTCCGTCTGCGATAGACCGGCATTCGTTGCCAACTCCTTAATATCACGGTCTGCAAACGGATCCACATCTATCCATTGGTTGCCGCCAAGCAGGTCATCTACGGTCTTGTAGTGAATACCTTGCGAGTATTTTCCTTCCAAACCGGCGGTGATCTTCAGGTGGTTAAATGCCGTGTTTACATAGTTGATGTTCACCATCGCCTCTTGTATATTGTTGTGTCGGCGTTCCAGCAAATAGCGTGCAGACCCATTCGGATTGGTGTAGTTGTTGGCGATGTTCGAGGCATAGATATTATCCCAATCTATTTGTGTCGTCTTGTTGTCGCGGCTCTGCCAGAGGTCAACCAAGGTGTTGTACTGCTGAGCATTGATACTCGGACCGATAATCTGTCCGTCGTGAGCCACCTGACCCATACCCATACCCAATCCGTTCATATCGGCACCGATGAAGTTGCCGTATGGATAGTGGCTGCCGTCTGCACCATAGAGTTGCTCCGAGTTAGAATCGGCTATCTGTCCGTCCCACAAGAACGAAGGCAGATTGCGGTAGTAGTCCGGACGAGGGTCGGGAGCGTTGTAGAAAGTCAGTGCTGAGTTGCTGTAGAAACTGTAGTGATAGCCGGCGGCAAACTTCATCTTGTTGTCCTCGTCTATCTTTAGGTCATAACTCAAAATCACGGTCGGGTCGTACGATTTTACAATGCGTGAGTTGCGCACCTTGCCGTTCTGATAACCCCAATACGGGTTGTAACTGTTATGCCCCCACGAGGTCTTGTTGTATGCGTTGGTCAGGTCATATACCTCTTGCGTTACCGCTGCCGACTGACCACGCTCCGTCGGTGCACCAAAAGTGATGATAGATAGGCGATTACCCGTTTCAAACTTCTTTTCTGCCGAGAAGAAATAGCCCAACGAGTAGTATTTGATTCCCTCGCCGATACTTCCTTTTTGGTCTATGTAGGGCGAGAAACGGAAGGCCAACTGTCCGATAAATGACCACCCGTTCTGTAGCGGACCGCTGGCGTAGGTCGCATTCACACGCGCTTTGTAGTTGCGGTTCGTTCCGGCTACACCTACTTTCCAACCTTGCGCATAGCGCGAAGCGTCCATTAGGTAGTTAGTCGATGTACCTAATCCGCCAAAGGTAAAATTGGTCGCACCTATCGGGTTTACCACCTCTTTGTTGCGACTGGCGTCGTTCAAACCGCCCATGGCTGAGAAATTAAACTGACCACGCTCTGCCGAGTTGAAGTTAATGCCGTTGATGTAGTTCTGCTCATAAGTCTGGTCATAGCCGCGTTTGCGGTAACGCGCTGTCGACCAAGCAAAGGAGGTCGTCGAGTTGAATACATCGTTGCTTGCCGACGAGGCAGATGCCTGTGCTTGTGTCTTACCCTCATCGTCGTTCAAGTCTTCGTCCGCAAGGTTCAGCAAGATCTCCTCTTGCGCATCGCGGGCGATGTCTTTCTGCAAGCGAATAGGCTCCATCTTGGTGCTTTCGTTCTCTTTCAGCACCACCAATTCGATAGTGGCAATATAGCCGTCGGCTTCTACCACTACTTCCTCGTCCATCGGCTCCAAGTAGAGCAACGCAAACTCGCCTGATTGGTTAGTCGTGGTCGAGATGTTCTGATTCGCAAGGGTGATCTTCGCGCCGACGATCGGACTATTCCCCGCTTCGTCAACTACGCTGCCTCGCAGTGATGTCTGTGCCATCACACCCAAGGAGAGCATCAGCACAAACAACATTGAATAAACTTTTCTCATAAATAGTTGTTTTTGTGAGTATTAGATTAGAATTCCGCGGTCTTTGGTGTACGCGGGAACGGAATCACATCACGGATGTTTTGCATTCCGGTTACAAACAGCATCAGACGCTCAAAGCCCAACCCGAAGCCGGCGTGTGGAGCGGCACCAAAGCGGCGAGTGTCCAGATACCACCACATATCCTTCATCGGGATCTGGCGGCGCTCTATCTCGGCATTCAGTTTGTCCAAACTCTCCTCACGCACCGAGCCGCCGATGATCTCGCCTATCTGAGGGAACAACACATCCGTACCCTGCACGGTCTTGTTGTCCTCGTTGATTTTCATATAGAAAGCCTTGATGTCTTTCGGATAGTCGGTCATGATCACAGGCTTGCCAAAATGCTCCTCTACCAAGAAACGCTCATGCTCCGAACTCAAGTCATCGCCCCAGTTGCAGGGGAACTCAAATTTCTTGCCGTTCTTTATCGCTTCTTGCAGAATATCAATACCTTCCGTATAGGTCAAGCGCACAAAATCTGTTCCGATTACCGATTGCAGACGCGCTATCAGGCCCTTATCTACATATTGGTTCAAGAACTCCAAATCGTCCATACAGTGCTCCAAAGCCCAACGAACACAGTATTTGATAAAGTCCTCTTCCAAGTCCATCAACTCATCTTTTTGGATAAACGCAACCTCCGGTTCAATCATCCAAAACTCTGCCAAGTGGCGGGGAGTATTCGAGTTCTCTGCACGGAAAGTGGGACCGAAAGTATAAATCTTTCCCAATGCCATCGCAGCCAACTCGCCCTCCAACTGACCGCTCACCGTCAGCGAAGTCTGCTTGCCGAAGAAATCGTCAGAGTAATCGATTTTGCCGTTCTCATCGTATTTCAAGTTGTAGAGGTTCTTGGTCGTTACCTGAAACATCTGCCCGGCTCCCTCGCAATCCGATGCGGTAATCAAGGGCGTGTGGAAGTAGAAATAGCCGTGCTCGTGGAAGTAGGTGTGAATAGCCATCGCCATATTGTGGCGGATGCGAAATACTGCACCGAAAGTATTGGTACGAGGACGCAGGTGCGCTATCGTCCGCAGGTACTCCATACTCAGACCTTTCTTTTGTAGCGGGTATTTCTCCGGATCGGCTGTGCCGTAGATCTCCAATTCCGTCAGTTGAATCTCGACCGATTGACCTGCACCTTGGCTCTCTACCAAAGTACCGGTGGCAGAGATACAAGCACCCGTCGTTACGGGCTTCAAGGTCTCCTCGCTGAATTTCGAGAGGTCTGCTACAATCTGAATGTTCTTGATAGTAGAACCGTCGTTTAGGGCAATAAACGATACATTCTTGTTGCCGCGACGACTTCTAACCCAACCTCGCACATTGATTTCTGTGCCAAAGTCAGTGCGCTTGAGCGCATCAATGATTACTGTTCTTTGCATGTATATTTCAAATTTTCAATTTGCTATTTTGATACACAAACCGCCACTTTCCTTTCTTTTTGCTATCTTGTCTTTGAGCCGACTTTGTCGAAATCTTGTCGAGACCTTGTCGAAACCTAAGACCTTAATAGTAAAATGTCATTTTGTCGCTGTTTTGTGCTATTTCCTATCAAAATGTATTGTTTAGAGAACCTCTTTCCCCTTTCGCCGGTGCTGAGGTATCTCTGTTGTTTTGCTTTGCGATATCTTTTTTCCTGTTCTGCTTGCTGCGATTTCTCATACAGCCTGTTGCGATAATCAGAATGCATACTCGCCGCTGTCCCCCATCGAGTTGTTCGGGTCTAGCGGAAAACCGCTGTTCATCGAAGCACCATCGGGACTCATATTGTTCATCTTCGATTGAAAACTCTGATACCCTCCGTCCGATGGTATAGGGGGTGCCGGCATCTCGTTCTCATCATCGTCAACCGCATCGCCTTGGTTCTGAAATTTCGCATACTTCGAGCGGAAACGAAGATACACGCTATCCGTCGCACCGCTACGGTGCTTAGCAATGATGATTTCTGCAAGACCGCGCAAGTCTGTGCCCTTCTCGTCGGTGTAGAAATGGTAGTACTCGGGGCGGTGAATAAAGCACACCATATCCGCATCCTGCTCTATCGCACCCGACTCACGCAAGTCGCTCAACTGCGGCTTTTTTCCCTCGCTGCCCTGACGCGATTCTACACCACGGTTCAACTGGCTCAAAGCGATAATCGGTATATCCAATTCCTTGGCCAATCCCTTTAGATTACGCGATATGATACTGATCTCCTGCTCACGACTGCCGAAATTCATTCCCTGAGCGTTCATCAACTGCAAATAGTCGATGATAATCATCTCCACCTTGTGTTCGCGTACCAACTTCCGCGCCTTGGAGCGCAACTCAAACACCGATAGTGAGGGCGTATCATCGATATACAACGGCGCACCATATAGGTCGTTGATCTTCGTATTCAAGCGCATCTTGTCATCGCGAGTCAGCCTACCGGTCTTTATTTTATCACCTTCTATCTCGCATACATTCATTATCAGACGGTTCACCAACTGCACATTCGACATCTCAAGCGAGAACATTGCTACGGGCCTGCCGTAGTTCACGGCGATGTTCTTTGCCATAGAGAGCACAAACGCCGTCTTTCCCATCGCAGGACGAGCAGCCAAAATTACCAAATCCGACTTCTGCCAACCCGCCGTTATCTTGTCCAATGCGGCAAAACCGGAAGGAATACCCGAGATGTTGCTGTCGTTTTGCGATGCAATATCCATTCGCCTCAATGCCTCCTCTACTACGGGGTCAATCTGCGTTACATCGCGCTTCTGAGCACGCTGACCTATCTCAAACACACCCGCTTCCGCGCGTTGCATCAGTTCCTCTATGTCTTGCGTATCATCGTAGCCCGCTTCCTCTATCTCTGCCGCCAAGCGGATCAAATCGCGTGCGGTCGCTTTCTGAGCCACGATCTGCGCATGGTAGCGGAGGTGAGCCGTCGAGGCTACATTGCGCGTCAGCGTCGTCAAAGTCTGTAGTCCGCCCGCCTCTTCCAGCGTACCCATACCCTTCAGTTTCTCTGCTACCGACAGAGAATCAATAGGTTGGTCTTTCGCTGCTAAGGCGCGTATCGCCTCAAAGATAATGCGGTTGCGGTCTATGTAAAACGATTCCGGTGTCAGCAAATCCGCTACCGTTCCATAAGCCTCTTTCTCTATCATCATTGCACCAATCACCGAGTCTTCCAACTCCGGCGCTTGAGGCGGCAATTTGCCCATCTCGTTCGCTCCTACTTTTACAACCGTGCTCTGATTGCTGCGTCTGCGTGTATTTCTATTTGTATCTGCCATTTTTGTTTGCTGTCTTCTGAGTTAGTTCGATGTCTGTTACTCGTTCATTGTTTTCTGTTTCGACTGGTTCAAAGTTCGTAACTTCTGCTTACTCGTTCAGTGTTTTCTGTTTCGACTGGTTCAAAGTTCGTAACTTCTGCTTAGTGTGTCCTTTCCCGGTAATATTCCTATCTTATTTAGTGTTTGTTATCTCAGTGCTTGTTTGCGTATTCGTCCAATAAGTTCTTTGCGGCTACAAAACTGCTAATGTCGTTGTTAAGTACTTGTCTCTCAGCGTTTTCTATCAATGCCTCCATTCTTTCGCTCTTGTAGAAACCGTCCAATAGAGCCTGGTTAATAGTCTCGTACATCCAGTATTTGGCTTGCTCTGTGCGATGTCGCTCAAAGTATCCGTTGCCGCGCACAAAAGCAATGTAGTCCTCTATGTTTTTCCATACCTCTGCTACACCCGTATGCTCCACCGATGAGCAACAGATGGCATCCGGTTTCCAACCCGATTCCGATGGGGGAAACAAGGCCAAAGCATTGCGGAAACTCACGCGCGCCGCGCGTGCGCGTTCAATATTATTGCCGTCGCATTTGTTGATGGCAATGCCGTCTGCCATTTCCATAATGCCGCGTTTGATGCCTTGCAACTCATCTCCCGTACCGGTTACCTGCAGTAGCAAGAAATAGTCCACCATCGAGTGTGCCGCCGTCTCCGATTGCCCTACGCCTACGGTTTCCACCAGTATGGTGTCAAATCCCGCTGCCTCGCAGAGTACAATCGTCTCGCGCGTCTTGCGTGCCACACCGCCCAACGAACCGGCCGATGGACTGGGACGGATAAACGCATTGGCCGCTGCCGACAATTCGTTCATTCGGGTCTTATCGCCCAAGATACTTCCCTTGCTGCGCTCGCTCGATGGGTCAATGGCCAATACTGCCAAATGCTTTCCTTGCTCACAGAGTTCCATTCCAAGAGCCTCAATAAAGGTCGATTTGCCCGCCCCGGGCACACCGGTGATACCCACACGAATAGAGTTGCCGGAGTAGGGGAGACACATCTCTATCACTTTCTGAGCAATCGCCTGATCCGAGAGCAAACTGCTCTCCACCAGCGTTACTGCCTGACCCAAGATAGACGCATCACCACGGCGAATACCCTCAAAGTATTCCTCCGCAGTCAGCGTGCGTTTCTTACGCCGAAAGGTAGCATACGGATTAACGCTGGGGAGGTTTTCCACCCCGGCGTTAACCGTCAGACCTTTGTATTGTGCTTCGTTTTCAGGATGATGCATACCGATGTTGTATTATATGCTCTTTATGTATCTTGTTGAATATGTGTGCCTTATAGTCTTGCCAATAAGTCAGGAATGTCTTGCCAATAACTTTGGAATATCTTACCGACTAGTTCAGAACCATTCAAACCGGTTTAGAACTCTCTCAAAGCATTCCTCCGCCTTTTGCAAGTGAGAACGAAAAACTAAGAACCATCAGAACTGCCTCCTATCTCTTCCGTTAGTCGCAATTCTTAATTCAAAATTCTTAATCTACCGTCCAACTCAAGTTCACAGTCAAGCGAGGACGATTCGGATCATTGGTGATGATCAGCACTTGGCGAACATACTTGCCCGGCTCCATGGCCTTGCCGTTATGTTGTGTGTTGATTTCTACTTTGATGTTCGCTGCCTTCGGGCTGGCTTTCACCGACTTCGGCGCGCTGAATTTGATGTTGCTGTCCGAGCAATACACACGACGAATCTGCAAGGCGTTCATACCGCCGTTCTTAATGCTGATGTTACCACGCAGTACCTTTCCGGCTGCTACCTTGCCCAACTCGTAGCGGTTCTCCATTTCCAAAATAGGGGCTTGCTGGCGTTGAGCGGGAGTCAAGTTAGAGAAATCCTCTACTACATCTGCACGGAGTGTGATCATGTATTCCTCGCTCAATTCTTGTTTGCCGTTCACTACCACATAAGCATACAGCACATCCGGACCATAAGACTTAAAGGCTTTTGCATCGAAGATAAATACCAACTTACCGGTCTCTTTAGGCTTGATAGTCGTATTGGTTACTTGCGAAAGTAAATGTACATCTTGATCGCGGGTAGCCAATTTTACGGTAATTTCTTTATCGCCTAAGTTAGCATACTCAATCTCGCGAGTTACACTCTCGCCCTTCTTGAAACTACCGAAATCCACCGATTTCGATTTCAAACTTAAAGCACCCATTTTTACAGGATACTGATTTACCGGTTGCGCTGGCTTGGGAATAACCTCACCCTTTATGTAAAGGCGTTTGGTGGCTTCTGTTGCATTCGATGTAACAGTAATCGTCTTTTGGAAACGCCCGGGGCGACCATTAGGGTTGTAGGTAACCTTGATAGTTCCGGTTTGCCCGGGTTCTACCGGCTCGCGGGTCCAATTAGGAGTCGTGCAACCGCAACTGGCACGCACATTGCTCAATACCAACGGCTCCATACCCTCGTTCTTAAAGGTAAATACGGTCGTAACGCGGCCGTCTGCCTCGTTAATCCTGCCAAAATCATGCTCTGTCTCCTCAAAGGTAATGACGGCCTGTTGAGCCATCATGGCTACTGCCACTAGAGCCATAGAGAGTGTTGCAAAAATTTTTTTCATATCGCTATGTTGTTTGTTTTGTTAGTTATCTTTTAGTTGCTATGCTATTGATTGCCGGATTGCTTGTCCCAATACCGAGATTGCTTGTCCGATGTGCTATCCCATAAATGTCAGTTTCTTCCTGTCAAAGTCTTAGTTATTGTTGGCCTCTATCCGCTTTACTACCTTAATCTCAGGTATCTTTTTCAGTGCTTGGAATAGGTCTTGTATCTCCTTTCGGTCATATACATAGAGTTCCAATTCCCCTTTGAAAATACCGTCATCTGCTGCCACATGCATTGCGCGGATATTGATGTGAAACTGTTCGGTGATGATAGTCAGCACATTGATAAACACGCCAAACTTATCAATGCCTTGTATCTCAATCGTTTCCACAAACGATTGCACGCGGTGAGTGTTCCATGTCGCTGCATAGATACGCCTGCCGTGCGATGACTTCAAGAGCATCGCCTCATCGCAATCAATCTTATGGATATACATCTTGCCGTCTTCGCCCAAGTATCCCAATACCTCATCTCCGGGGATGGGGTGGCAGCAGTCGGCAAGGATATAGTCGTGCACTAAGTTCTCGTCTGTTAGCACTATCTGGTGCGATTTAGGTGCTACTGCCGCAGGAGCGGGTGTTTCCGTAACCGGCTGAGGTTTAGGCTTATCCGATGATGAAAACGGATTCAGCCTTGCCCAAAAGCCTTTCTTGGGGAAGATAATCTGTTGCATATCGTCCAACCGAATCACCCCCTGGCCGATTTGCAAGTAGAGTTGGCTTGGGCGAGTGAGTTGGTAGTGGTTGAGCATTCGCTGCATAGCCATATCTTCGCTGCCTTTCGCCTCCAGCATATTCCACGCATCGTGAAATAGTTTGTCGCCGCGCTTGATGTATTGTCTTTCTTCGCGGCGGAAATACTCCCGCAAGCACGATTGCGCTTTGGCGGTCGTTACAAAATCCAACCAGTTTTCCTGCGGGTGTTGGCTTCCCGAGGTCAGTATCTCTACTTGGTCGCCGCCTTTCAGTACATAACTCAGCGGTACCAATGTGTGGTTCACTTTCGCACCGATACAGTGTTCACCTAATTCCGAGTGTAGCAGAAAAGCAAAATCCAATGCCGTCGCTCCCTGTGGCATAGTCTTAATCTCGCCTTTGGGGGTAAAGACAAACACTTCTTGTGCAAACAGGTTCAGTTTGAAAGTGTCCAAAAACGCCATAGCGTCTTTCTCCGGATGCTCCAAAATCTCTTTTATCTCGCAGAGCCATTTGTCCAATTCCGATTCGTCTGACTCCCCGGTCTTGTACTTCCAATGTGCAGCCAACCCGCGTTCTGCCAATTCATGCATTCGGTCGGTGCGTATCTGCACTTCTATCCATTCGCCTTCTTGCCCCATCACCGTTACATGCAATGCCTCATATCCGTTGGCTTTGGGCGTACTGATCCAGTCCCGAATACGCTCAGGGTGAGGGCGGTAGATTTCGGTAATCGCCGAGTAAATCATCCAGCATTGATCTTTCTCCGACATCGATTCGTTGGGCGTGAATACAATCCGTACGGCCAGCAAATCGTACACATCCTCAAATGGAATCTGCTGGGTCGTCATCTTCTTCCAAATCGAATAGACCGATTTGATACGCGCCGTGATGGTGAACTGATACCCCATTGCTTCCAGTTTGGTGCGGATGGGGGCAGAGAAAGTCTCAAAAGTGGCCATTTGGGCGTTCTTGTTAGCCGCCAGTTTGGCCTCTATTTCAGCGTAGGTGTCGGGGTGCTCGTATTTGAAACTCAAGTCCTCCAACTCCGTTTTTATCGGGAATAACCCCAATCGATGAGCCAACGGAGCGTAGATATATTGGGTCTCCCCCGCTATCTTATATTGCTTGTCTTTGGGTTGCGCACCCAGGGTACGCATGTTGTGCAGGCGGTCGGCAATCTTAATCAGCACAACGCGGATATCGTCCGAAATAGTCAGCAGCAGTTTGCGAAAATTCTCTGCCTGCTCGCTGGCGTGTTCACCAAACACCCCTCCCGAAATCTTCGTCAGACCATCTACTATTTGTGCTATCTTATCCCCGAATAAGTTGCGAATATCCTCAGTCGTATAGTCCGTATCTTCCACTACATCATGGAGCAATGCGCTGCAAATACTGGTGCTGCCTAACCCGATTTCACGAACACAGATACGCGCCACTGCCAGCGGGTGCATAATGTATGGCTCACCGCTCAAACGGCGGACACCTTGGTGTGCCTGCTTGGCAAAATGAAAAGCATGAGTAATCAACTCTACTTTTTGTCGATGCATCGTATGGGCATAATCGTCCAACAACGCCTCGAACTCATGCTCAATCATTTGCTCTTCTTCCTGTGTAAACTCGCTTTTTGTCATTGTACTGAAAAAGGTCTGCAAAGTTACGAAAACTATTTTATATATGCAAACACTCATTCGCTTTTTGCGCACATATATAGTGTTCGCGCGAGCAAACAAACCTATTTGTGGCGTCTGTGCTTGGCAGTTTCAAAAAATCGTTGTATCTTTGCACCAAATTCACTCAGTATGCCCAAAAAACTACTTATATCGGTTGTTTTTCTCTCTCTTTGTCTGCTTCCGTTGGCGGCAAAAGGTGTCGCGCCTAAGCCCTTTACGGTGGTAATCGATGCCGGTCACGGTGGAAAAGACCCGGGAGCGGTCGGCAAAATTTCTTCCGAGAAAAACCTCAATCTTGAGGTCGCTTTGCTCACCGGTAAACTCATCAAAGAGCAATTCCCCGATGTTAAAGTGGTTTTTACACGACAAACCGATATCTTCCTGCCACTCCAAAAGCGTGCCGACATCGTCAATGCCAACAATGCGGATTTGTTCATTTGTATCCATACCAACTCGTCAGAATCGAAGTCCGCACAAGGCGTAGAGACTTTTATTCTCGGAACGGAGAAAATGGATAAGAACCTCGATGTGGCTATGCGAGAGAACTCGGTTATCAAGTTGGAGGCCGATTATCAAACGGCATACCAAGGCTTCGACCCCAATTCTATCGACTCCTACATTATGTTTGAGTTGATGCAAAACGCCTATATGGATCAGTCCTTGCGCTTTGCTACTTGTGTGCAGAAACAGTTTGTCGAGAACCTTCATCGTGCTGAGCGTGGCGTGCGTCAGGCTGCCTTTTGGGTGTTGCTCAAGTCGGCTTGCCCGAGTATCTTGCTCGAGATGGGCTTTATCTCCAATCCTACGGAGGAGAAGTATCTCGCTTCCGAAAAAGGGCAACGCGATATGGCACAGTCGCTTTGCAATGCGTTCGCGCAGTTTACGCGTCGTACCCCTGTTTCGGCGCAACCCGCAGGTACTGTAGCCCTTAATAATCAGCCTGCTGTATCTGCTACACCTCAGCCCGATACTGTCAAGACCTCCCCCGTAGCAACGGCTCCCGCCGTAGAGAAGAAAACCACCTATGCTATCCAGGTTCTTGCCTCGCGTACACCCATTGCGGACAACGATGCGCGTTTCCATGGGCTGCATTGTCAGTGTATGCAAGTCGGTGGGTGGTACAAGTACTACTACGCTGAATCGGTTGATAGAGAGCAGGTCGTGCAAGCGCAGAAAGAGGTGCGCAAGAAATTCCCTGATTGTTGGATTATAAAAATTGAAAAATAAATCTGAGTATGAAATACGCTCGTGAAATCAAAGTCGGCGTGCTCGCCGTAGTGTGCATATTCTTGTTGTTCTTTGGCTTCAACTTCCTCAAAGGAGTCAACATCTTTTCCTCTATGTATTTGTTCCATGGTGTGTACGACAACATCCACGGATTAGAGGAACAAGCCCCCGTGCTGATTCGCGGATACAAAGTCGGACAGGTGGATAAGATTCACTACGATTTTACCAAAGATAGTGCTTTTATAGTCGATGTCTCTATCAATCGCGATATCGATCTGCCGCGCGGAACGCAGATGGCACTCGTTGCCGATGGTCTGCTTGGCAGTATGGCTATCGAGTTGCAACTCCCCGCTACTTACTCAGATAATCTCTGCAAGTCCGGCGAGACACTGCCTACCACCTACATCCCAGGCTTGGTCGAAAATCTCCAAGTCAACTTGCTCGCATCCTTGGAAAACACCATCGATGGGGTCGATTCGTTGGTTAATCAACTCAATGGGCAGTTGGCAAACGACCACTTGGCAAACACCTTAGCGAATGTGGACAATATATCCTCCGACTTGACCACTGTTTCGCACGATTTGAAAGGACTGATGCGCAACCAAGTGCCGCAAATCGTCAGCAATGCCGATACTGCCGTTCATAGTATCAAACTCATTGCCGCGGACATCAATCGTGCCGACATCTCTGGCACGGTCGCTCGTGTCGATTCGGCTGTCGCACAGGTCAATACCACTCTGGCCGACATCAATTCCGACAATGGTACGCTCGGTTTGCTCCTTCACGACAAGTCGCTCTATATGAATATCGATGCTACGGTCGTTTCGGCAGATTCGCTCCTTACCGACCTCAAGGCGAACCCCAAACGCTATGTGCATTTCTCCCTTTTTGGACAAAAAGACAAAAAGAAATAAGTATAGGAGTAGCAGTTGCCGATTCCTAAGTTCGGTATTTCCTATAAAGTATTTCCCCGTTTTGCCTGCCAAATCTCTGTTTGGCAGGCTTTTTTCTTTCTTTTGCGCTGTTTATCTAACCAACTTATTTTTGCTTTGTTATTCTGTTTTACTTATCTAAATTATTGATAATCAGATATATCTGTAATTTCTTATACCCTGCCTTCCGTGTAACAGTGTAACGATGTAACACTTTATTTCCCTATATACACCCGCCCGCGTATGCGCGGGGGTATATTTTAGAAAAAGAACTGTTACATCGTTACACCGTTACACCGCTGTCTTTGTCCTTCTCTTGCAAGTGTTAGTCCTTCCTTGACAACCCACCATAATGTCGTATGTCAGCGTATCCGCCTATTTCCTATCAAAATGCTATTTGGTCTTTGTCGAGTTTTCGTCGAAACTTTGTCGAGACCTTATCGAGACCTAACAAACAAAATCGCATTTGTCAAAATGCTACCTGTATGGCTTGTTTCTCTTACAAATTGCTACTTTTCCGAATTTCGGTTCTTTTGCTGTCGGTGTACAAATGCATCAGTAGGGCGGTTACTCCTCCATATTGTTCAAAAACTTGTGCAAAGGGGATAGACCTCTCCACCCGGCAATCCATCCACATTGTTCAAAACTTATGCAAAACATGCCGACATACTATTTATTCCTATTCTAAATAGCATTTATTTTCTGTTTTTTGTAAGTCGTACATATATAGGCTGTTATGCGAATTATTTACATAAAAATGCTTGCTGCTATTGCAAATATCAAACTGCCTGAAAATCAACGGTCTATATGTTGAAAACTTTTGTAACTTGCTGATAATCAGTTCACAATGCGTAACTCGCTGAAATACGCACAAATACGCTGTTCCGTTCCCGTCTCCCTTCTGCACATATTTGCCCATTCCGAAAAAAAGCAGTACCTTTGCACTCGAATTCGGAGGTAACCCCTTCGTCTTTTTTTCGCGCTTTTGCGAATGATGATACTTCGCACAGGTGAGTTTCTACAAAAGCAAAATGTGCGCTTTATCAAAAAAACAATGGATGAACAACTGAACATATTATGGGGCAAATGTCGGTCTGTCTTGGCTGACAATCTTACGCCCAGTGCCTACCAAACTTGGTTCGCACCCATTGTTCCGTTGCAATATGCCAACAATATATTGGTGCTGCAAGTCAAGTCGCAGTTTATCGCCGAGTATATCGAGGAGAACTATATCAACCTCCTGTCAGCCACTTTGTTCCGCGTCTTCGGTCAAGGCACGCAGTTGGAGTATCGTGTTCTGATTGACTCTACTTCCGGTGCTGGAAGTACAATCCCCTCTACCGGCACTTCCAACGAGAATATCCGCAAGGAAAATGGCTCCACGGGTGCCTATACACCCGCTACTCCGGCTATCGACTTTGATACGCAACTCAACGGTATCTACACTTTCGACTCCTATGTAGCCGGAGAACCGAACAAGTTGGCACGCACCGCAGGGGTCGCTGTCGCTAAGCAACCGGGGCATACCGCTTTCAACCCTCTCTTTATCTATGGTGGAAGTGGGGTAGGCAAGACCCACCTTGCCAATGCTATTGGCAACTATGTGCGCCTGCTCAACCCGCAATCGCGCGTGCTGTATGTTACCGCCAATACATTCAAACTCCAGTTCCAAGACGCCCGCAACACCAATCGTATCCCTGATTTCTTGAATTTCTATCAGAGTGTCGATGTACTGATTGTTGATGATATTCAGTACTTTGCAGGGCTCAAGGGGACGCAGGATACTTTCTTCCATATATTCAACTACCTACAGCAGTCCCATAAGCAACTCATTCTCACCTCCGACCGCTCTCCGGTGCAACTCAAGGACATCGAAGATCGTCTCCTTACCCGCTTCAAATGGGGACTGTCGGCAGAGATTACACGCCCTGACTACAACTTGCGCCGCAATATCTTGCTCAACAAGATGCACCGTGATGGCATTCAGTTGTCCGATGATGTGATAGATTTCATTGCTAATAATGTGCGTGATTCGGTGCGCGATTTGGAAGGTATCTTAGCGAGTCTTTTGGCGCATTCTACGCTTACCGACCGAGAGATCGATCTTCAACTCACCGAGCAAGTCGTTTCGCATATCGTGGAGATACAACCTGCTTCCGTTGATTTGAGTGATGTGATGGGGGCTGTGGCAGAGCATTTCAATATCCCCGAGAAGTCTATCCTTTCGCAGAATCGCTCTAAGGAGATTATGCAGGCACGCCATGTCGCTATCTATCTGAGCCGTGAACTCACAGGGCATTCTCTCAACGAGATTGGGCTTTATATGCACCGTACCCACGCTACGATTTTGCACTCTTATTCCCTTATGTGCCAGCAGTTAGACATCGATCCCGTCTTGCGCCAGCAAGTCCACCAGATCAAATCCGTCCTGCAACACTAAGTCCCCATTTTTACCACCCAATTCGCAACCTCCTTGCAGTAACACTAATCTGTTATCTTCTTTCGGCGTACAAGCACTATTCCTCGCTGTGCTTTAATGAACAATTAATCGTAATTAACGGAGTCTTTGTTCTGCGGCGTTTGGCATTTATATGGAGAATCGGAGCAGGCAGGAAACATGGTGTTTATATGGAGAAAAGTTAGTAGATTGGTAACAAGAAATCCTCATTGTGCGATGGCTATCAGGTCAGCAAAATCATCAATCACATAATCGGCGTTCATAAGTTCCTCTCGTGTGCCGTTGCCGTAGGTAACACCGCAAGTCTTGATGCCGGCGTTGCGTCCCATATCGATGTCGTATTGCATATCGCCCACCATCAATGCTTCTTCCTTTTTGCCATGTAGTGTTTCCAACACTTTGTACACCATATCCGGTGCCGGCTTGGCGTGTGCCACATCTTCTCCGGCTACTATACAAGCAATGGCATCGCCAATATGTAGTTGCTCTATGTAGCCTGTCAGCGAGGCACTGTTCCTACTGCTTGCAATAGCCAACACCTTGCCCTGAGCATGTAGTTGCCGTATCGTTTCTACTACATGCGGAAAGGCCGACACAATCATTTCTTTTTTATTCTCCTCAAATATCCTGCGATAGGTTTCTGCGCAGTACTGCGTTTCCGCTGCCGTCATCGTGGGGAATAATGCACCGAATGCCTCATCCAAACGCAATCCGATGGTCTTAGCATATGCCTCGGCTGACTGCACTGCCAACCCCAATTGTTGCATTGTCTGTTGTAAAGTCTTTACAATCAGTGCTTGTGTGTCACCGATTGTTCCGTCAAAATCCAAGATGATATACTTCATTTCCTTCAGTTGTTTGTCAATTTATTCTTCCCTTTGTCAATTTATTCTGCTCTATCTCTCCCATGTTCCATGGAGAGCCTTGCTTCTTCGGGCAGAAGGAATCCCCCCTCAAGGCAATTCCGCTGCAAAGATACGAAAAAAATGACCATTTCTCCAACTACTTTTGCTCTTAAAATCCCCTCCCAATGCGCTGAAAAGCACTTTTTTGACGCAAAATGGCGAAAAAACTTGCAGGTCTGCAATTTATGTTGTAACTTTGTGGACTTTTAGAAGTATAGGCGTTGTTGCATTCCGCTTCCTTGTGCCCGCAATCACATCTCCATTATAGTATCGAGTACCAAAGCAAGCAACCGCCCAACGCCACCAATTAACCTTATAAAAATGCGATGAATCGTAGATTTGTTTCTTTATTTGTTTCTCTGCTATGGGCAGGTTTGGCGATTGCCGTATCCGTTACTCCTGCCGAGAATCTTCCTGAGTATTATGCGGCAGTGAACAATCAATCGGGCAAAAACTTGTTTGATAAAGTACACACTATAGCAAAAGTGGGTTACCACTCGTTGGGTTATGATGGCTTATGGAGTGCGTATAAAGAGACGGACCTGCGCCCGGATGGAACTATTTGGGATATGTACAGCAATTGTGAATTTAAGTTTGGTAGTAAACAATGTGGTAGTTATTCAGGTGAATGTTCGTGTTATAATCGTGAACATTCCATCCCTAAATCGTGGTTTGGTGGTAGTAAATCCGGTCCCGGATGCGATATTTTTCACCTTGTACCTACTGATGGATATGTAAATAATCGACGCGGTAATCAACCTTTCGGTGAGGTTGCATCGGCTACTTATACATCGGGCAACGGCAGTAAGTTGGGTAGTTCGAAGACAATCTCCGTAAACGGCAAAACAGTTGTAGGCGACAATATATCCGCTTCTTGTTCGGGTAAGGTATTTGAACCGATAGACGAATACAAAGGAGACTTCGCGCGTGGCTATTTTGGCACAATGATACGATGGGCTGGTGATTATCAGGCATTTACATCAGGAGAAGGTGGCTCTATCTTTAGCGGAAACTATACCGCTACGGGCTATTTCGGTCTGACCAAATACGGAGTGGCTTTGTTGCTCAAATGGCATCGTGAAGACCCTGTTTCGCAAAAGGAAATTGACCGCAACAACGGTATCCAAAAGACCCAAGGCAACCGCAATCCTTTTATCGATTACCCCTATCTTGTCGAGTATATATGGGGCGAAAAGGCGGGCGAGAAAGTGAACCTAAGCGAACTGATCAGTTCGTCGGATAGTCGTTTTATCCCTGGCAAAAGCAATGGTCTGCTCGATAAGGAATCCGCTATCGATGAGGTTACTTTCGAGCCTATCGAACCTGTGGCAAAGAAGGTCTTGCGCAATGGACAACTCCTTATTATAATAGGCGACAAGACCTACAACGCGCAGGGCGTGTTGGTCGAGAACTAAGAATAAATCAATAAACAACAATAAATCAATTTTATCATGGCAGAACAAGAATTGAATTTGTTGGCTGATTTCCCCGCTGTGTCAACCAAGACATGGAAGGACAAAATCATCGCTGACTTAAAGGGTGCCGACTTCGAGAAAAAACTCGTTTGGCGCACTCCGGAAGGCTTCAATGTACAACCGTTTTATCGTCGTGAAGACCTCAAAGGACTCAAAACCACTACCTCCGCTCCGGGGCAATTCCCTTATGTGAGAGGTACGAAAACCAACAACGAATGGGCTATTCGTCAGAACATCTGTGCCTGCGAAAATGCTCGTAAGGCCAATGCGAAAGCCCTCGATGTCCTCAACAAGGGCATCACTTCGCTCGGCTTCTGTTTAGACAAAGAGAAACTCAACTATCGTTTCATCAAGAACTTGCTCAATGGCATTAAGGCTGATGCTATCCGCATCAACTTCACTATTTGCCCTTGCGCTGCGCCTGAGTTGGCAGGTATTCTCGTTCGCTACTACGGACGCATGGGATACGATGTCAAGAAGATGGAAGGCTCTATCAATGTCGACCCAATCAAGCAAATGCTCCTCAAGGGTAAGTTGCTCTCCCGCGAACAGGTATCTGAGAAAATCGCTGCTACCGTCAAAGCGGCTAAGTCGCTACCCGGCTACCGCGTGGTTGGTGTCAACTCCGTCATCCTCAACAACTCGGGTGCCTACTGCGCACAAGAACTGGCGTATGCCTTGGCATGGGGTGCTGAGTATATGACTATGCTGACCGAGGCAGGTGTACCTAACTACAAGGCTGCTAATGCTATCCGTTTCAATATGGGTATCGGTGGCAATTACTTCATGGAGATTGCTAAGTTCCGTGCAGGTCGTATGCTGTGGGCGAAGATTGTAGAGGCATACAAGGCACCTCTCTTCACCGCTGCGCTTAAAGAGGCGGCTAAGATGAATGTTAGTGCGGAGACGAGTCGATTCAATATGACTATCTTCGATGCGTATGTCAACCTCCTCCGTTCACAGACCGAGACCATGTCTGCAGCCCTCGCCGGGGTGGATGAGATAGTGGTTACGCCGTTTGATGTTACCTACGAGCAACCTACTGATTTCTCCGAGCGTATCGCCCGCAATCAGCAACTCTTGCTCAAAGAGGAAGCCCACTTCGACAAAGTGGTTGACCCCGCTGCAGGTTCGTTCTACCTCGAGAACCTCACGCACTCTATCGCACAAGAGGCTTGGAAGCAGTTCCTCGCTATCCAAGAGCAGGGAGGTATGTACGAGATGGTCGCTTCCGGCAAACTACAGCAGGCTATGCAAGACAACCTCACCAAGCGTCTCGCCGATGTGGCTAAGCGCAAGGAGATCTTGCTCGGCTCGAACCAATTCCCCAACTTCACTGAGACGGCTGCTAAGAAAATCAAAAACACCGATTGTGGCTGTGGCTGTTGCGCTAAACACGATGCACAGATTCCTATCTTGCCTGTCGCTCGCGCAGCAGAAGAGTTTGAGCAACTCCGTCTTGAGACCGAGGCTGCAAAGAAACAACCGGTGGCATTCATGCTCACTATCGGTAACCTGGCTATGCGTATTGCGCGTGCACAGTTCTCTTGCAACTTCCTTGCTTGCGCCGGATACAAAGTGATTGATAACAATGGCTTCCAAACTATTGCGGAGGGTATCAAGGCGGCTCGCAAGGCGAAAGCCGACATCATTGTCCTTTGCTCGAGTGATGATGAATATGCTACTTTGGCTCCCGAGGCATGGAAGAAACTGCAAGGTGCAAAAGAACTGTTCATCGTGGCCGGTGCACCCGCATGTATGGAAGACCTGCAGAAACTCGGTATCGAGAACTTCATCCATGTCCGTTGCAATGTCCTCGAAACACTGAAAAAGTTTAACAAGCAACTCCTTAATAAATAAGTAGCAAGATGAAACCTAATTTCAAAGATATTGATATCAACAAAGTGGCTACTTCTCATGTAGAAGGAGCCAATGAAGCCAATTGGCAAACACCTGAATTGATCGATGTGAAGCCTATTTACACCAAGGAAGACCTCGAAGGTATGGAGCATCTCGACTATGTGTCGGGTATTCCGCCTTTCTTGCGTGGCCCCTATAGTGCGATGTATCCGTTGCGTCCTTGGACTATCCGTCAGTACGCAGGTTTCTCCACCGCACAAGAGTCCAACGCTTTCTATCGTCGTAACCTTGCCAGCGGTCAGAAAGGTCTGTCCGTAGCCTTCGACCTTCCTACCCACCGTGGATACAATGCGGACAACATGCGTGTAGTCGGCGATGTTGGAAAAGCGGGCGTAAGTATCTGCTCGCTCGAGGATATGAAAGTCCTCTTTGCCGGTATTCCGCTCAATAAGATGTCTGTCTCGATGACCATGAATGGTGCCGTGTTGCCTATCCTGGCTTTCTATATCAACGCAGGCTTGGAGCAGGGGGCTAAACTCGAAGAGATGGCGGGTACTATCCAAAACGACATCCTCAAAGAGTTTATGGTGCGCAATACCTATATCTATCCGCCTAAGTTCTCTATGAAGATCATCGCCGACATCTTTGAATATACCTCGCAGAAGATGCCTAAGTTCAACTCTATCTCTATCTCTGGTTACCACATGCAAGAGGCAGGTGCTACGGCTGATATCGAGTTGGCTTATACGCTGGCCGATGGTATGGAGTATCTCCGTGCCGGTATCAATGCGGGTATGGATGTCGATGCGTTTGCACCGCGTCTGTCCTTCTTCTGGGCCATCGGTATGAACCACTTTATGGAGATTGCTAAGATGCGTGCCGGTCGTATGTTGTGGGCAAAGATTGTCAAGTCGTTTGGTGCTAAGAACCCCAAGTCGATGGCTCTGCGTACCCACTGCCAAACCTCAGGTTGGTCGCTTACCGAGCAAGACCCCTTCAACAATGTCGGTCGTACTTGTATCGAGGCTATGGGTGCCGCTCTCGGTCATACCCAGTCGCTCCACACCAACGCACTCGACGAGGCGATTGCCCTGCCTACCGATTTCTCTGCTCGTATTGCGCGTAATACCCAGATTTATATCCAAGAGGAAACAAAGGTCTGCAAGGAGATCGATCCGTGGGGTGGCTCCTACTATATAGAGTCGCTTACTAAAGAGATTATGGACAAGGCTTGGGAGCATATCCAAGAGATCGAGAAACTCGGCGGTATGGCTGCGGCTATCGAGACGGGTATTCCTAAGATGCGTATCGAGGAAGCGGCTGCCCGCACCCAAGCGCGTATCGACTCGGGTACGCAGAAGATCATCGGTGTCAACGAGTATCGTCTTGATCACGAAGACCCGATCGACATCCTCGAGATCGATAACACCGCTGTGCGTGAGGAGCAAGTCGCTCGTCTTAAAGAACTGCGTGCGCACCGTGATGAGAAAGCCGTACAAGAGGCTCTTGCCGAGATTACCGCTACCGTACAAGAGTGGGCAGACGGCAAAAAGTGTAGTCATAACCTCCTCGACTTGGCAGTTAAGGCTGCCGGTCTTCGTGCAAGCCTCGGCGAGATTTCCGATGCTTGTGAGAAAGTAGTAGGACGATATAAAGCAACCATTAGAACTATTTCAGGCGTGTACGCATCAGGAACTAAGAATGACAGTGATTTTGTTCGTGCGCAGCAACTCACTGCAGCCTTCGCTAAGAAAGAAGGCCGTCAACCTCGTATTATGATTGCCAAGATGGGTCAGGACGGACACGACCGTGGCGCCAAAGTGGTCGCTACCGGCTATGCTGACTGTGGTTTCGATGTCGATATGGGACCGTTGTTCCAAACTCCCGCCGAGGCGGCTAAACAAGCAGTAGAGAACGATGTCCATGTCTTGGGCGTTTCCTCTCTGGCTGCCGGCCATAAGACCCTCATCCCGCAGGTAATCGAAGAACTCAAGAAACTTGGCCGCCCCGACATCATGGTCATCGCCGGAGGTGTTATCCCTGCTCAGGACTACGATTTCCTCTACAAGGCAGGTGTCGCTGCTATCTTTGGTCCCGGTACCAATGTGGCTAAGTCCGCTTGCACCATCATGGAACTGCTCATGGCTGAGTAATCTCCGGCAAACTTTCCAAAAATAATCGATAGAGTTAATTGGAATAACCGATAGAGATTTTTATCTGTTCTATTCATTCAAACTGGCTCTATTGCCATATCAAAAAAGCGGCTATCCGTCTATTCGGTAGCCGCTTTTTTTGTTTTGTTGTTGATAGAACTTAATTGTCATAGATATGTAAAATGAACAATTTTCTTCTTCTTGATTTGGATATTCTAAAATTTATATGTACTTTTGCAACGAAAATACTAAAACTTAAATTTAATACTACAATGAAAAACTACCGATTTTTATTCTCTTTGTTGCTCTTATGTAATGCCACATTCATTGAGTTGATGAAAAATTAGTACTAACAAATTTATAAAATTATAATCATGAAAAAGATACTTTTTCTCCTAACAGCCTTGGTTATATTAGTTGCATGTGATATTAAACCGACTATTGCAGAAAGTGGTAAGATTGATTGCACTGAGGGCTATCAGATTCAACAGAGTAATGAGTTGGGAGAGCACCTGTTGACTCGTATATATGTATCTTATTTGAACGAAAAGCAGGGAATACATTTGATGAGGCACTAAATAGCATTAGAGATAATTTAGATATGTGGGCGCAATTTGTGATTGATGACAAAAAAAGTACAGGAATGTACGATACGGAAAAATGGGAAATTCGTCAAGTTATCCGTAATGTCAAAAATACTCTCGATGATAAATTAGTTTATACTTCTATTGAATTGTATATGTTTTCAAAACTCTATGGTGCTTATATAGTTCTTGATAAGTATCGCGTCATCGATTCAGAAGGCAACATCTATAATTATGTCATTCCTAATGATTAGTGAGACAAAAATACCGCCCCCCAAAAAAAATGTATAGTCGCCCCCAAAAATAACAAAAATACTGCCCAACTTGTCATTGAGCAGTATTTTTTTGTATCATAGGGGGCTATTTCTCGTTTGTTCCACTGCCGCTGCTTTTGTAGAATACCGAATTGTTATTTTGCTACCATTTAGCGCATTTTACTACCAAAATATCATCTCGTCTTTGCCGAGACTTAGTCGAAACTTTGTCGAGACCTCATCGAAACCTAACGCAGATTTCTTTAATAGCATTTTGCTACTTAATCGTCTTGTTTGCTTACTTTTTGCTCAGTCCCTGCGGAAGATGTCGCGCGTATAGACCTTCTCCTTTACATCGTCGAGGCAAGCGTCGTAGCGATTGGCAATGATGGCTTGCGAGAGCGATTTGAATCGTGCCAAGTCATTCACCACCAGCGAACCGAAGAATGTGCTGCCGTTGGGTAGGGTAGGTTCGTAGATAATCACCTGCGCTCCTTTGGCTTTTACCCGCTTCATGATACCTTGTATCGACGACTGGCGGAAGTTATCCGAGTTCGATTTCATCGTCAGTCGGTACACACCTATCGTACACGGGTGCTCCTCGGCGGCGTTGTAACTGCCGTTGTTGTAGTAGTCGTAGTAGCCCGCCTTGGCCAACACGCGGTCGGCAATGAAGTCCTTGCGTGTGCGGTTGCTCTCCACTATCGCCTCAATCAAGTTCTCCGGCACATCCTGATAGTTGGCGAGCAACTGCTTTGTATCTTTCGGCAAGCAGTATCCGCCGTACCCGAAGGAGGGGTTGTTGTAGTGGGTGCCGATACGCGGGTCGAGACATACACCGTCGATAATAGCCTGTGTATCAAGTCCTTTCATCTCGGCGTAGGTATCCAACTCGTTGAAATAACTTACTCGCAGTGCCAAATAGGTGTTGGCAAACAGTTTTACTGCCTCCGCCTCGGTGAAGCCCATATAGAGCGTGTCGATATCGGTCTTGATAGCCCCCTCTTGCAGCAGGCGGGCAAAGGTATGTGCCGCCTCCACCAAGCGTGGGTCGCTCATATCGGTACCGACGATGATACGCGAAGGATATAGATTGTCATACAATGCCTTCGATTCGCGCAAGAACTCCGGCGAGAACAGGATATTACGGCTGCCCGTCTTCTTCCTAATCGCCTCGGTGTAACCCACCGGGATGGTCGATTTGATTACCATCACCGCATTCGGATTCGCCTCCATCACCAAGCCGATGACGGTCTCCACTGCCGAGGTGTCAAAGTAATTCTTTTGGCTGTCGTAGTTGGTCGGTGCCGCAATCACCACAAAATCAGCGTCTTGGTATGCGCTCTTGGCGTCGAGTGTGGCTGTCAGGTCGAGCGGTTTCTCGGCGAGATACTTCTCGATGTACTCGTCTTGTATGGGCGATTGGCGGCGGTTGATCATCTCCACTTTCTCGGGGATGATGTCCACAGCGGTTACATGATTGTGCTGTGCCAACAGCGTGGCAATCGACAATCCTACATATCCTGTTCCTGCTACGGCAATGTTCATATTCTGCTTGTTTGTCCTATTGATTACAGTCGTGCGTCCACTAGCGAGCGGTCCACAAAGTTCTTCACATCGAAGATCACTGCGCCCTGCTCTTTGTATTTGCGGAAGTCGAAGGTCTTAAACTGGTCGTGGCTCACGCAAGCAATCACGGCGGCGTACTGCTTATCGGGGTCAATGGCAGGAATCAAGTCCTTGCCGTACTCGCGTTTTACCACTTCCGGACTGGCCCACGGGTCGTAGATATCCACTTTGCAGCCGAAATCCTCCAGTTCGTTAGCGATGTCCACCACCTTCGTATTGCGGCAGTCGGGGCAGTTCTCCTTGAAGGTTACACCCAAGATCAGCACATTCGAGTTGAGGATCTTATGGTCGGTGCGTATCATCAGTTTGAGCGTCTTGTCGGCGATGAACTTGGCAATAGAGTTGTTCACCGCACGCCCGCTCAAGATCACTTGCGGGTCGTAGCCGAGCGATTTGGCTTTGTGCGCGAGGTAGTAGGGGTCCACCGAGATACAGTGTCCGCCTACCAATCCGGGGCGGTACTTGAGGAAGTTCCACTTCGTGCCTGCCGCCTCTATCACATCATTGGTGTCGATACCTACGCGGTCGCAGATCAGTGCCAACTCGTTCATAAATGAGATGTTCACATCGCGCTGGCTGTTCTCCACTGCCTTTGCGGCCTCTGCCACTTTCATATTCGGTGCGCGGTGGGTGCCGTTCTCCAAGATCGAGTTGTAGAGCGCATCCACAATGTCTGCCACTTCGGGGGTAGAACCTGAGGTAATCTTCTTTATCTTGGTCAGCGTGTTCACCTTATCGCCCGGGTTGATACGCTCCGGCGAATAGCCGCAGAAGAAGTCTTGGTTAAATTTCAGTCCGCTGTTGCGCTCCAATACGGGTACGCAGTCCTCCTCAGTGCAGCCTGGGTAAACGGTCGATTCATAGATGACGATGTCGCCTCGGTTGAGCGTCTTGCCGATGGTTTCGCTTGCTTTGATCAGCGGTGTCAAGTCGGGGTTGTTGAAGCGGTCGATAGGGGTGGGAACGGTTACGATGTAGGTGTTCACCTGCTTGAGTTGCTCCATATCGCTCGTGAAAGTCAGTCCGATCTTGTGGGTGGTGTTGTAGGCATCTCGCGCCTGCTTCATGCCAATTAGGTCGGCTTCGAGGGTGTGATCCTTGCCTGCTTCCAATTCTTCCACACGGGCTTTGTTTACATCAAAACCGATAACGCGGTACTTCTTACCATACTCAATAGCCAAAGGAAGCCCCACATAGCCGAGCCCCACAACGGCAATAGTTCTAATATCTGACATAGTGTTTCTTATTATATTCAAAAAATAGTGTTCCTAAGTGTCTTTGATAGTGTTTCCAACTATACTCATTAAAAACACGCAAAAATACATCTTTTTTTTGGAACGCGCAAGCGCGCACGCGCGAAAAAGGCAAAAAAGATACTATTTGGCAGAAAGATGATAGTTTTTGTGGTACAGATTTTGTTAAGTGGAAGTTGTTGCGTACCTTTGCGCGTATTTTTGGGCAGACAATGCCCTGCTTGTGTTTTGGTGTCGGTCGTGAGCCGCACCGGCAGAGCAGAGGTGTTTTTGCCTGGAGGCAAGTCCGTCTGCCAAGGTATGGCTCAGATCAATAAACAACAATAGCAATAAATAAATGAAAAAGTTCAATCTGTGGAATGCGATTTGCGGTTGGGTGGTGTTTGCCATTGCGGCTGCAACGTATCTCTTGACCATTGAACCCACTGCCTCGTTTTGGGACTGCGGTGAGTTCATCTCAAGTGCTCATAAGTTGGATGTGGGACACCCGCCCGGAGCACCATTCTTTATGTTGATGGGGCATTTCGCCCAGTTGTTCGCACAAGACAACGCCCATGTGGCAATGTGCGTCAATGCGATGTCTGCCTTGGCATCGGCGTTCACTATCTTGTTCCTTTTCTGGACTATCACTGCCTTGGCGCGTAAGTTGGTTAAGCCCGATACTTTGGCTAAGGGTATCGGCGTCTTGGCTGCGGGAGCAGTCGGCGCATTGGCATACACTTTCTCCGATACATTCTGGTTCTCAGCCGTCGAGGGTGAGGTCTATGCCTCGTCGTCTTTGTTCACGGCCATCGTCTTTTGGCTTATTCTCAAGTGGGAAGAGCATGCCGACGAAGAGGGGGCTGACCGTTGGTTGATACTCATCGCTTACCTGATGGGCTTGTCTATCGGTGTCCACTTGCTCAACTTGCTGACTATCCCCGCTATCGTCTTGGTGTACTATTTCCGCCGTTACGACTTCTCGTGGAAAGGTGTCATCTGTGCTTTCTTGGCTTCGGTGGCAATGCTGGCATTGATACTCTACGGTATCATCCCTGGCTTCCCCACAATTGCCGGTTGGTTTGAGTTGCTCTTTGTTAATGCTATGGGCTGTCCGTTCAATACAGGTGTGGCTGTTTACATCGTGCTTACATTGGCTGCCTTGGTATGGGCTACTGTCGAGACCATGCACAATCACGGCGACCGACTCACTTGGCGTCAGATTATCTCTTTCGTCTTGGCTTTTGCCCTGTCGGGAGCGGCATTCTTGTTCGAGAGTTGGTGGATTGGCTTGGTTCTCAGTGCATTGCTCATCGGCTTGCTTTTTTGGAAACGCAACACCATCACCACGCGTGTCCTCAATACCGCTACACTGATGATTGCCGTTATCCTTATCGGCTACAGCAGTTACGCCGTCTTGGTTATCCGCTCTGCGGCTGATACACCTATGGATCAGAACTCGCCTGACAATGTGTTCTCGCTCAAGTACTATCTCAACCGTGAGCAGTATGGCGACACGCCTTTGCTCTATGGCCAGGCATACAACGCACCCGTCGAGTTGGAGGTCAAGGGTAATATGTGCATCCCCGTGGAGAAACAGGGGCATGCGCAGTATGCTCCCGCACCCAAGGTGGACGGCGAGAAAGACCACTATGTCATCACGGGCTACAAGACACGCTATGTCTTCAAAAAAGAGTTCTGTATGCTCTTCCCCCGCATGCACTCGTCTAATCCGAGCCATGTAGAGGCGTACAAAGAGTGGGCGGATGTCAAAGGCAAACGCGTGCGCTACGAGTACTGCGGGCAGACCAAAACCGACTATTGCCCCACCTTTGTGGAGAATATGCGCTTCTTCTTCCGCTACCAGGTCAACTTCATGTACTGGCGCTATTTTATGTGGAACTTTGCCGGCCGTCAGAACGACTTGCAGTCCTACGGCGACATCTCCAAAGGCAACTGGATTAGCGGTATTCCGTTTATCGACAATGCGATGTTAGGCGACCAGTCGGCTCTGCCTACCGAGTTGAAGGAGAACAAAGGACACAATGTGTACTACATGTTGCCGCTCCTGCTTGGTATCATCGGTATCGTTTGGCAGTGTGGCAAGCGTGTAAAAGTGAACGGTGTGGAGGTCAAAGAGGGATGGAAATCGTTTACGCTTACTTTCCTTCTTTTCTTCCTCACAGGCTTGGCTATCGTCGTTTACCTCAACCAAACGCCCTATCAGCCGCGTGAGCGTGATTATGCGTATGCCGGTTCGTTCTACGCTTTCTGTATTTGGATTGGCTTGGGTGCCTTAGCACTCATCGATTGGCTTTCTGCCGCTATCAAGAACCCGAAAGCACAGACTGCAATGGCTGTGGTGGTTACGCTCGTCTGCTTGTTGGTACCTGTCCAAATGGCTTCGCAGAACTGGGACGACCACGATCGCTCACACCGTTATTCGTGCCGCGATTTTGGTGCTAACTACCTGAAATCCTGCAAGAAAGATGGTATCATCTTCTCCAATGGCGACAACGATACCTTCCCGCTTTGGTACAACCAAGAGGTCGAGGAAGTCGGTACCGACCTGCGTGTCTGCAACCTCTCTTACTTGCAAACCGACTGGTATATCTCGCAGATGAAACGCCCCTACTACGAGTCGTCTGCACTGCCTATCTCATGGGAGTACAAAGACTTTATGCCTGGTCAGAACGAGGTCGCTTGGGTCGATAATCGCTTCGGAGAGATGTCGGTGAACAAGGCTTTCCGCTTCTTGCGTTCCGATGCCAAAAGCACCAAGAACAAAGAGGGAGAGAACTACCTGCCTTCCAACCGCCTCTACATCACCCATATCACGCCCGCTGATTCGGCTGCTGGTATCTTGCAACCCGATACGCAGAAGATCTACTTCAAGTCCGCGCGTCGCTACACCCGTTCCGAGATGATGATTATGGAGATGCTGGATCAGAACCATTGGAAACGCCCGATGTACTTTGCCGTTACCGTCGGCAACGACTACTATCTGGGGCTCGAACCCTATTTTGAACTGACCGGTCTGGCATATCGTATCACTCCCTATCGCAGTAATGATGGGCAACCGCGCGTCAATACCGACTTGATGTACGACAACATGATGCACAAGTTCGCCTATGGCAATATGAACCGCCCGGGTATCTACATCGATGAGAACTTGATGCGTATGTGCCGTACTCACCGTATGATGTTTGCCCAGTTGGCAGAGGCTCTGATCCGTGAGGGCAAGCGCGAGAAAGCCATCGAGGTATTGGATTATGCCGAAGAGATGCTCCCCGGCTACAATATCCCCTACGACTACACCTCCGCTTCTATGGCATCGATGTATCTCATGCTCGGCGAAGCCGACAAGGCTGATGCTATCCTCGATAATGTGGCCAACAACTGCGTGGAGTACCTCCGTTGGGGCGCACAACTGAGCAAGAAACAACAGCCCGGCGCACGCCAAACGCTCGGACACCACGCCGCTGTGTTCAACTATGTATTGCAGACCTTGGATCGCTTTCATCAGAACGAACTGTTTGAGAAGTACTATCCTGAGTATCAGCAGTATGTAGAAAATCGTTAAATCGTAACTCTGCTGCTCTCCTCGTGAGGGTGGCAGAGTTCTATTTTGTACGCAAACCTATGCCCTATAGGCTCCATACACAATAAATATATATAGGGCAACTTAATTATCTGTCAATTATGAAAATGGTTAATCAAATCCCCGTCCTGCTGCTCACGGGGTATCTGGGCAGCGGTAAGACTACGCTCCTCAATCGTATTCTTACCAATCGCAAAGGTATTCGTTTTGCGGTGATTGTCAACGATATAGGCGAGGTCAATATCGATGCCGACCTTATCCAAAAGGGTGGTGTGGTCAGTTCCAAAGACGATAGTCTCGTGGCTTTGCAAAACGGCTGTATCTGCTGTACGCTCAAGATGGACTTGGTGCAGCAACTCCACGACCTCGTCTCGCAAAACCTTTTCGACTATATCGTCATCGAGGCAAGTGGTATCTGCGAACCTGCGCCTATCGCACAGACGCTCTGTTCCTACCCGCAGATGGTGCCGATGTTCGCCAAAGACGGCGTACCGGCACTCGATTGCATCGTTACCGTTGTCGATGCACTTCGTATGCGCGATGAGTTCGCATCGGGCGAGGATCTCAACCGAAAGGACATCGGCGAGGAGGACTTGGCTTCGCTGGTCATCCAGCAAATCGAGTTCTGCAATATCATCTTGCTCAACAAGGCAAGTGAGGTCTCGGCGGACGATTTGGAGCATATCCGTGCTATCATCCGTGCTATCCAACCAAAGGCTGAAATCATCCCTTGCGATTACTGCGATGTCGATTTCGACAAGATTCTCAATACCCGTATGTTCAATTTCGATGCAGTCGCTACTTCTGCCACTTGGATTCAAGAGGTAGAAGATGCCCATCACGATGACGACGACCACGACGAGGACGACCATGACGAGGACGAGCACCATCACCACGATCACGATGATGACCACGATGAGGAAGAACATCATCACGAGCATCATCACGATCACAACCACCATCATCATCACCACGATGACGACGAGGGCGAAGCAGAAGAGTATGGTATCTCTACTTTTGTTTACTATGCCCGCCGCCCCTTTAATCTTGGGCTATTCGATGAGTTCGTGGCTGCGCATTGGCCCAAGAATGTCATCCGTGCCAAGGGTATGTGCTATTTCGCTGACGAGTACGATATGTGCTACCTCTTTGAGCAGGCAGGGCGTCAGTTCAACCTCAAGAAAGCAGGCGAGTGGTTCGCTACTATGCCTAAGGACGAGTTGGAAGCACTGATGGCGCAAGATGCTCAACTGCGCCACGATTGGGACGAGCAGTACGGAGACCGTATGCAGAAACTCGTCTTCATCGGTCAACACCTTGATAAAAAGGCCATTACCGATGCCTTAGATGCCTGCTTAGAGTAATTCTCTCTGCATGTTGCTCCGAGAATGATAATTCTATAGCATTTAGAACCTCAGAATCTATGGCTCATATTGAGCGTATGCAGAAAATGCATTGCAAAGCGAGTTAAGGTTACCTCTCACACAATCAAATAAAAAGGACTGTCGCACATGGGGCGGCAGTCCTTTTTTAGTGTTCGTAATTTGCTATGTCCCTGTTGATTGGGCTAATGTAGATAGATTATTCTTTTTGTGGGTGTAGGAAAAGTCCTACTTTATGCGCATGATACCACAACGCAAAAAGTTACGCAATCTGCTTGTTTACTTACATTTTGTTACACGGTCTTTGAGCCGACTTAGTCGAGTTTTAGTCGAAACCTAATCGAGACCTAAGACCAATCAGTTATTATGTCAAAATGTTCCAATACTTTCTATTTTGCTATCAAAAAGTAAAATCGCAAAAGCACGCAATATCCCTTTTTGAAGAAAGAAATTTATGGACAATTAACCGCAATTAACGGAGAACCAAGCCTGCGCAGCAGCATTCTCTACATTCTAACCATTCCTGCTGCACCGATAATGCATCTCTACATTCTCTGATAATGCATCTCTACATTCTCTCCATTCGGGACAAAAAAATAATTTTAATTGAAAATGAAGCATAATATAGTTTGGAAAAAGGTTGGTTGGCAAGTCGGTTATTGGGCTTGCGCGTGATGTGGCGCGTGATGTGGAATGTATAATAATTTGTAAAATTCATACTATAAGTTGTGTATTTTACATATTATCTGTATCTTTGCACCGAAAAAAGTGTTCGTTATGGTTATTTTTATTTCTCTTTTGTAACAAGTTCGTAATTCTGTACTTCTATGAGAAACACAACACTCCATATCAGCAACAAAGTAACAAAAATAATAAATATGATGAAGAAATTATCACTCCTGTTTCTATTTATCACTTTCCTTTGCGGCACAAGTGCGTATGCTGCGCCGGTAGAAGGCAAAACATTCACCAATGTTGACCACTTGGGAGCGTATCCGACACCGCAAAACATGACGGCTTCGCTCAGCGGCAACCAAATCGTGCTTCAGTGGGACGGTGTACATTGGCCTGTGGACGGCTACCCTGAGGAGATTGACGGACGGACGGTACCGGACAAAGTCTATTATTCTGTTGATTGTCGCACTCGGCAGAGCGGCACCACCGAGTGGAGCGAGTGGTGGAATTGCAGTATCTTGAGTAGATATGAGTCTAATTTTGGGGGACAGGGGGAGTTCCTTGAGCGCGTGACGCTGAAGCGTAATGCCGAGCCCGGAACAAACTACCAGTTTCGTGTGCGGTGCCAATGCAATCCCGTTTGGCGCGGGGAAGGGCTGTATGACACGCCAAACGAAGACCCCGACCCGACACAGGACTGCTATTTCAGCGAATGGTCGGATACCATGTATGTATCCCGCACACTCGATAGTTTGGTGGTATCGTCGGTAACGACGCGTGGCGAACTGGATGGTAAGACATCTGTCATAGTCAATTACACCTATAAATCTTCGCGCGGGACAGACGGCGAGCAACCGCTCTATTTCACTTTCAAGGCTGTGGAGATTCCTGATGACGGTTGGTTTCCGGAAGCCCCTCCGGAAGGGCAGAAGCCCTATGCGCGGCGCGACGGAACGCCGCTCACAGTGCAGAGCCTCAAGGTAATGTGTCCCGATGAAACACCGCAGGATATAGACGCGACCGATTTCTCCCTGAAAATGTCCGGCAAATCGGGAACATTCACATGGGACGCCTACAAAGATTTGAAGAACTACCATCACAATGATGTAACCATTTGGGTACAAGGTTGGGAAAGACCGGCGACGGAGGGGGATAAACTGCGCCTTGTGGTGGACGATGCCATCGGGAAAGTGGCTCTGGATACGCGCCCTGTTACTGCCGAGCCGACTGCCGACAAGACCGGTATTCTCCTCACGTGGCCGAATGTCCCGAATGGGGTCAAGTATGCGGTTACGCGCACTGCCGATGGAGGCGAAAGCATACTGCTTACAGAAACCACCGATACCACTTACACGGATATGAGTGCCGAAGAAGTACAAATCTACACGTATGAAATCAAAGCATTCGATTCGGCAAACAATGCCATTGCTTCGGGGACTGTTGTTGGCTATAGAACGCTCGATGAGGCGGAACTGAAGGGTGTCTCTACATGTTGGCCATGGAACGGCACGGCGATATTGACCTAACCTACAAGACGGTGCGCAATAAGTTGGCACAACTGACAGGCATCGCAATACCGGAAAGAACCGTTACCATCAGGGTAACAACGGCAGACGGAGCGGATTTTGCCGTTCAATCACTCGTCCGCGAGACATTAGATAACAGTGCTGGTATAATCCGGCGCGGGAGGGTTACAAACGGCGCGTTTACGCTTGGCGCAAACGATCGTATTATATGGGATGCACAGGCGGACGCACCGCGTATGCGTGAACTGAACGCTGTCCTGAAAATCACTATTCAGGGCGATGAGTACAGCGACCCCATCATGTTCGAGCAAACCTTCGACCTTGACACCCGCACAAGACTAATCGAAGTGCAGGGCGGTCTGGAGAGTATGCCAATCCCATGGTCCACACGTTGGGCAAAACCGGAGGTGCGAGAGGGTGGTCTTGGCTTTGGCGAGAATGACGCATGGTGGAAGCAGACGGCGGTGCTGACAGATGTTACGGACAACCAGAATCCCACGGAGATTCTGAGAACCGAGGCAAAACTCGGCGAGGGTACGGTTTGTACATGGACACCCAAGAAGTGGGGGCAGAACACGCTCACGCTGATACTCCGCCCTGTTTGGGGCAGCAACGAACAAACGGAGTACGCTGCAGTATTCTACGTAGTGCCTGACTTCACATTCACCGCCACACAAGGCAACCGCGACAGTATCATTGTGGAGTGGAACAGCCCCAAAGGTATGCGCATACACTCTTATTCTATCCGCCGCCGTGCGGCAAACACCAACGATTCCTTTGAGGAGGTGGCTACCAGCACCGACACCACCCGTTGGGCGGACACATCGGACGAGACCATAGTGGGCGAGTTCGAGTACACCGTCATGCCGCTGAAAGACGACAACACGGATGTATGGACGCAGTTCAATCCTGTAACCGGCTATCGCGCACAGGATATAGCCCGCCCTGTTACCATCACGCCTGCCGAGAACGGCACCGTAACCGCC
>OGRD01000024.1_pt1 | contig 121480 bp, 103 predicted proteins | sample 1553441 | NCBI WGS metagenome assembly OGRD01 (sample SAMEA2580106, study PRJEB22360) | human gut metagenome | biome: human gut; feature: human-associated habitat; material: faeces | place: Denmark | collected 2008/2010
GTCGCCGCCGTGCCTCGGGGAGCCCCGGACGTCTCATGACGTCCGGGGCTCCTTTTTTTGTGCCCGTCCCTGGCTCCGCCCCTGGCCCCGTCTTTCCCCCGTTCCCCGCCCTCACTGGCGACGGAACGGGGTTGAAGTGTTCCCCGAGCGTGCGGTGCGGTGCCATCGGGCGACGGAATGGGCGTAAGTGTCGCCCAAGTGTGCGTATTGGTGCTGTTGGGCGACGGAACGGGACCGAAGTGTTCCCCGAGCGTGCTGAGATACACCGTTGGGCGACGGAATGGGGCAGAAATGTTCCCCGAGCGTGAGGCGTGGTGCTGTTAGGCGACGGAAACGGGCAGAAATGTCGCCCAGGCGTGCGGTGCGGTACCCTTGGGCTACGGAAACGGGCGGAAGTGTCGCCCGGACGTGTGGCGTGGCACCGTTGGGCGACGGAAACGGGCGTAAGTGTCGCCCGAGCGTGCGGTAATGCCCCGTTGGGCGACGGATAGTGGCAGAAATGTTCCCTGAGCGTGCGGCGCGGTGCTGTTGGGCGACGGAATGGGGCGGATGTGTTTCCGTACATTGGTCTGAGGCTCAGACGTGTATTTGAGATCTGGTCTAATTCGTGCCTTCTTATCTTGCTGCTAAGGATTGGTTATTGTGATATTCATACGGCAGGGTAGATTTTCTTCGGGCGGAGGGTTTTCAAAATTGTTTCATTTTTAAGGGGTTGAGGGTGGGCGTTGGCGGGGGTGTTCCTTAATATATGGGGGCGGATGAGCGGATTTGGGGCGTGTTGTGTGCTGGAATGTGGTTTTTTGGTGTGGATAGGCAAACTTTTCGTTAAAAAATCTTGCTTATGAAAAAATTATCCCATATATTTGTCGTTGTGTTATAGCATGCCCCCAAATGGGGACACTTGTACATATTTATAAGTAGAGTAACAATTATACGTTTTATTTATTTCAATTTTGTTTTTTAGCTATGAACAAAAAAATTAAAAACTTGTTCCTCGCTGGAGCCCTTGTCTTGGGCTTCGCGGGTGTAGCCGTATCTTGTACGGACTACGATGATGACATCAACAAGCTGAAGGAGGAGAACTCCCAGCTTGCGTCCACCATCAAGGATCTTCAGTCGAAGATCAATGCTGGATGTGTTATCACTGGCGTGACCGCCACTGATGACGGTCTCGTGATCACTACAAGTGATGGTAAGACCTACACCATCACTAATGGTAAGGATGGCGCTCCTGGCGCTCCTGGCGCTCCTGGCGCTCCTGGCGCTCCTGGCGCTCCTGGTAAGGACGGCAAGGACGGCGGTTTCTACAAGCCTAACGCTGACGGTTTCTGGTACTACTATGAGAGCAAGGATGCAGAGGGTGTGAAGACCGACCTCACCGTGTTCCCTGTTGGTACCATCACCGCTGAGCTTAAGGACGGCAAACTCATCCTTCACAACGTGAAGAATGCAAAAGGTGAGTATGAGGACTTCGAGTTCGACCTTGAGAAAGCTCTCTCTTCCCTCGTTTTCGTGCCTCAGTGCTACGTTGACGGTGTAGAGGGTATGGACTTCGTGTCTATGCGCTACAATGATCTTCTTGGAGCGGCCGTTAATACCAAGGGGGAAAAGTGGACTGCTGGTAATAAAACAACCCACATCAACCCTGAATTCGAGGCTGAGTATCATGTTAACTCTGCTGATGTCAAGCTTGACGCGACCTACACCTACTCTTTCGTTAAGAAGGATGTTCCTTACATCCACACAAGAACGAATGCCTCTGAGGATTTCGATGTTGTTCCGACATTCAAGAGCTTCAAGGATGGTATACTGACAGTTTCTGTCGCAGTTACCGGCACAGAGGCTAACGAGAATTGGATCTCCGTTGTAGCCCTCAGGGCTCAGAAGAAGGATGTTGTTGTCGTTTCCGACTACGCTACCCTCATTAGACGTGAATTTGGGGCTCCAGTGATTGCTTGGCCTCAGGCGATCTCTGAGAAAGCTAAGAACATCAATAAGAAAGATGCCCACTTCAGACGCTATATCGCTGAACCAGATGCTGACGCTTTCCTTAATAATCAGATTGTTTGGTCTGAGGGTCATACTACTCTTGACGAAGCTCACGCTACATGTGACACCGCTGTTGTTTACAACGAGTCACTTGATCTTAAGTCGATCGTAGCCGCTCACGCACTTAATGGTAATGTATGCCGTGAGTTTAAGAACGAAGAGCTTACGGAATTCGGCCTTGACTGGAAGTTCGAGCTTGTAAAGAACTACAAGATCGGTACTCCTGTAACGGATCAGGCTGACTTCGCTACCATTGAGAACGGTACGTTCACTCCGAAGGTGTTCAGCACTGATGGACAAGCCTCTATCGGACGTACTCCTATTGTACGCGTGTCCCTCATGCACGGAGAGAATGAAGTTGCCGTTGCTTACATCAAGATCTTCATCAAGTCTCCTGCCGATGTTGAGCTTCCTCCATTTGAGCTCAAACCAGTTGACAATAAGGGTAAGAATGTCTTCTCATTCACCTGTGCTGATGGTGTTAGTGTTCTCACCACCACGGTAGAGGACATGAACGTCAAGCTCTACAATGAGATGAAACTCAGCAAGGATCAGTTCCACGCTCTCTACAACAAGTTCGAAGAGAAGGCTGGTGCCAATGATAAGGAGAATGTAGGCCACACTACTGACAAGGTAAACGACCAGACTGAGGCTACTCATGTTATCGAATGGCAGCTCACAGAAGATGAAATCTTCGCTCTCAAGGCTGGTGAGACTGTGACCCACATCTGCAAGTACTACAGTGAAGCCAATCCTAAGCTTGCTGTTAGGATTAAGCTTACGGCTACCGTTGCTGACCTCGCTGCGTTCAGGACTTACAACATCACCACAAATGAGTACATTGACGAGTACTGGAATAGTGATCATACTCTGACATTCTACAACGTTAATGTGCCGGAACTTGAGGAGAACGATCCTGCTGGTTGCCTGTTCGAGAACAATATTAACGCTTCCTTCGTTACTGAGAATGGTAGGGTTAAGCTTACAAACACCGATATTAAGGGTCTTGAGTACTTCTTCTGCGGGAAGGACATGCCTAAGGACTTCAAGGTTGATGGCAAGCTTGTTAAATTCGAAGTTAAGGGTTATGGCGACACACAGCTTTATGCATCGATTGGAGGTGGAGTATCAGAGCTTATTGCTGAAATCCAGAATGACAACTCTGAACCTCCTTATGAGCTATTCACGTATAATAAGAGAAGTGAGGTCGCCAAGATTCTTCTCAACACTGGCGAGATGATTGTCAAGATTGGAGCTAAGGGCTATATCTGCGATCAGGTACAAGAGGGAAGAGAGATCAGCATTACCTTCAATGGTAAGGATCACTTCGATGCTCTTGTTAAGAGACCTGTTTATGTGAAGGGTGAGTCTGCTGATAGCTTTGAGGATGGTGTTGACTTCGGTGAGGATGGCTCTTACATTGACATTGCCGATGTGATCAATCCTTACGATTGGAGAGGAAGATACTTCTCTGAGTATGCCAACTATTGGGGCTACTATGGACCGTTTGAGGTAGAATTCGATCTTGAGACCGCAGAGTGCGACCTTAACGGTACTTATGCCGCCGTTCCAGAAACAATCATCCTGACGCAGTGCCCTGCTGGTAATCAAATCTTTGCAGACCATCCACAAGGCACAGGCCACATTAAGACTGCAACTCTGCCTGCAGAGAAAGCTTCAGACCATGGATTCTTGACTTACTTGAACAACGGTACGGTTGTTACTAAAGACTTCAACATCAGAATCAAGGCTGGCGTTAAGTACGGTTGGGGTGTCATCAAGACTGACTGGATCACCATTCCGGTTAAGAAGACAGCGACAAACAACTAGAAGAATCTGACACAGTAATTGATTATTCAATCTTAACTAAAGTATGGAGGGGTGCGGACAAGCATCCCTCCTTTCTTTTTAATGATCATGTTCACAAGAATCCTTTTTTCTTTTGTTCTGGCGTTGTCAGCCATCTTCTTCTATGGCCAGGATGTCACCTCGATCCGTTTTGACTCAAGTGTCCTTGACATGGGGAACTTTCCGTCGGACAGTTGCGTTGTCACTAAGGAGTTCTCGTTCACCAACACAGGGAGTGCCAAGCTCTACTTTTACAGTTCAAGTCCGGATTGCGCCTGCGTCAAGGTTGCCTTGCCGAAAAAACCAATCGCACCAGGCAAGAAAGGCTCATTCAAGGTTACGCTCGATGCCTCCTCAAAGTCCAGCGGTCTTTTTACCTCTTGGGTTTATTTCCACACGAACACTTCGCCAGATCGTTATCGGATGCGTTTGTATGCCACTAAGGTTGATGTGTCACGAGGGCGTTGAGACGGTCTTGATTCGTGTTTCTTGAGGGGGTGATTGTTTTCCAAACCATTGCTTCAGTATGATCTGACAGCGATTGTTGGCTCTTAATTGAGGTATTACATCATTATATATTTTGCTTTTTGGAAAAAATGTGCTATTTTCGCAATGATAAATGTGCAAATTTATATTCAATAATATTATGAAACGTTTTTTCGCTATTCTCGCAAGTATGGTGCTTGTGGCTTCTCTGTCCGTTGCGAACGCACAGAAGAAGGACTTTAACCCTTATTGGTTTATGCAGCTTCAGGGTGGTGCGGCTCACACTATCGGTGAGACCTCATTCTCTGACCTTATCTCGCCTTCGGCAGCTGTCTCATTCGGCTATCAGTTCTCTCCGGTTTTCGGAGCAAGGCTCAATGTCAACGGCTGGCAGGCTAAGGGTGCCGTGAATGGCCCTACCACAGTCTACAAGTTCAACTATGTCGAGGGTGCGGCTGACCTCATGATCGATGTCGCGTCCATCTTCGCAGGCTATAAGTTCGACAGAACCCTGAATCCTTACATCTTCGGTGGTGTAGGTGTCAACTACGCATTCAACAACGACGATGCCGTAAAGGTTAAGGATCAGTTCCGCAGTGGTTACCTCTGGGAGGACAACAAGATCTCACCTGCTTTCAGAACAGGTGCCGGTCTCAACATCAGACTCACTGATATCATCGCCCTCAACCTCGAAGGCAACTGCAGCTTCCTGAATGACCACTTCAACTCAAAGAAGGGCTCAAAGGCTGATTTCCAGATCAAGGCTGTGGCCGGTCTTACTTTCAGCTTCGGCAAGGCCAAGCCGGTCGCTCCGGCTCCGGTACCTGCACCGGCTCCTGTCGTAAGGCCTGAACCTGAACCAGAACCAGTTGTGGAGGAGAAGGTTGAGGTTGTGCCTGCTTTCGAGTCTCTCACACGCAACGTCCTCTTCGTGATCAACAAGTGGGACATCCGTGAGAGCGAGCAGCTCAAGATCGACGAGGTTGTCGAGGCTCTCAAGGCCAACCCTGACACCAAGGTCCGCGTTTCCGGCTATGCCGACAAGGCCACAGGTACCGCCAAGAGAAACAAGTTCCTCTCAGAGAAGAGGGCTGAGGTTGTCGCTGCGGCCATCGTTGCCGCCGGCATCGACAAGGACAGGATCATCACTGAGTACTTCGGTGACACCGTCAATCCTTTCGAGACTCCTGAGGAGAACCGTGTGGCTGTCTGCCTCGTGAAATAGTCTTGACAGATTATCAGATAGAAAAGGCTGGGTTGTTTCCCGGCCTTTTTGTGTGTTAAGGGATTGGTCTCGGCCTTTGGTGTCAAAAAGTCTGAAAAAAGGCGGTTTTGATGTCGAAATCGGATAGGCTTTTTGTCTTTTTGGATGATTTTGACTAACTTGGCGCAAATTTTTCATTAAGTGGATTACGTCGTTTGAACGACAAGTTAACAACCATATTCAAAGATGGCAGAAAATAAGAACATAGGGTACATTTCGCAGGTCATCGGGCCTGTGGTGGATGTCCATTTCGATGTGGAGTCTGATCAGACGCAGCTTCCCCGCATCCATGATGCGTTGGATGTGGACAGAGGCGAGGGCAGGAAGCCCTTGGTCATCGAGGTGCAGCAGCACATCGGCGAGGACACGGTCAGATGCGTGGCGATGGACTCCACCGACGGCCTGAGACGAGGGATGAAGGCGGTCAACACGCACGCTCCGATCTCGATGCCGACCGGCGCTCAGATCAGGGGTCGTGTGATGAATGTTGTCGGGGACGCGATCGACGGACTGGGAGACCTGAGCGAGGACAACACCTTGCCTATTCATAGGGAGCCTCCTAAATTCGAGGACTTGAAGACCTCGCAGGAGGTGCTTTACACCGGCATCAAGGTCATCGACCTTCTGGAGCCTTATCTGAAGGGCGGAAAGATCGGTCTTTTCGGTGGAGCCGGTGTGGGTAAGACCGTGCTGATCAAGGAGCTGATCAACAACATCGCCAAGAAGCACAACGGTTTCTCGATCTTCGCTGGAGTGGGGGAGCGTACCAGGGAGGGCAACGACCTTCTCCGCGAGATGATCGAGTCCGGGGTGATCAAGTACGGTGAGGAGTTCCTGAAGTCGATGGAGGAAGGTCACTGGGATCTGTCCAAGGTTGACAGGAACGAGCTGGAGAAGTCGCAGGTGGCGATGGTCTTCGGCCAGATGAACGAACCGCCGGGAGCGCGTTCGTCGGTGGCCCTTTCCGGCCTGACTCTTGCCGAGTCTTTCCGTGACAGCGACAAGGGGGACGGCCCGAGGGACATCCTCTTCTTCATCGACAACATCTTCAGGTTCACCCAGGCGGGATCCGAGGTGTCAGCCCTTCTGGGCCGTATGCCTTCGGCTGTGGGCTACCAGCCTACGCTCGCGACGGAGATGGGCCAGATGCAGGAGCGCATCACCTCGACGAAGAACGGCTCGATCACTTCGGTGCAGGCTGTATATGTGCCGGCGGACGACTTGACCGACCCGGCTCCGGCGACCACCTTCTCGCACCTCGACGCGACCACCGTGCTGAGCAGAAAGATCACTGAGTTAGGAATATACCCGGCCGTGGATCCGCTGGAGTCCACTTCCAGAATCCTTGATCCGAACATCGTCGGGCAGGATCACTACGACACCGCCCAGAGGGTCAAGCAGATCCTCCAGAGGAACAAGGAGCTTCAGGACATCATCGCCATCCTCGGCATGGACGAGCTTTCGGACGAGGACAAACTGACGGTGAACCGGGCGCGTCGTGTGCAGAGGTTCCTGTCGCAGCCGTTTGCTGTGGCGGAGCAGTTCACGGGCGTGCCGGGAGTGATGGTGGACATCCAGGACACCATCGACGGCTTCCGCAGGATCCTTGACGGCGAGGTCGATTACCTGCCGGAGCAGGCGTTCCTCAATGTTGGAACCCTCGAAGAGGCGATCAAGAAGGGCGAGGCGATCCTGGCGAACGCCAAGTAGGAATATGTCTGATAAGGAGGAGTACGAATATGTCTGAGAAATCATCGGTGATTGTTCTTGAGGTCATCTCACCCGAGAGGACTTTGGTGCGCGCGACGGTTGATTCCGTGGAACTGCCGGGGTCGAAGGGGCGTTTTGTGGTCCTGAGGGATCATGCGGCGCTGATCTCTTCGCTGGAGCGGGGGAGGATCTCCTATCGCAGCGGTGAGAGGACGGATGGTCTGGACATCGCCTCCGGCTTTGTGGAAATCAATGACAACCGTGTTGTCGCTTGCGTGGAACTGTGATGAGAAAGTGGATCTACATATTCATTAGCCTTTTGCTCCCGCTCCCGCTGGGTGCGGAGTCGTCCTCTCCGGTCGCTGAGTATGTCGAAGCGGCGGAAGTTCGGCAGGACTCGCCAGCCGTCAAGACATTCGACATGGACGAGTACCTCTACGGTCACGTCCGCGACTCCTACGAGTGGCACATTACCACGGTGAAGGGTCATCCGGTCAGCATCCCGCTGCCGGTGATCGTCGTGAGCAAGACCGGCGGCGGTCTTCATGTCTTCAGCTCCAGGCATCTGGAGCACGGGGAATATGAAGGGTTCCACATCGCTCCCGCCGGAAGCAAATACGAGAACAAGATCGTCGAGCTGGCCGCCGACGGCTCCGAGGTCAGGCCGTGGGACTTCTCGATCACCAAGAACGTGTTGGGATTGCTGATCAACTGCGCCCTGCTGCTGTTCATCGTGCTGGGAACGGCCCGGTGGTACAGGAGGCACGACGCACGCGAGGAGGCTCCGAAAGGCGGGGTCGGCGTGATGGAGATGCTCGTGACCATGATCGAGGATGATGTCATCAAGGCCTGCGTCGGCGAGGACTACAGACGCTATTCGCCTTACCTGCTGACAGCGTTCTTCTTCATATTCATAAACAACTTGATGGGGATCGTGCCATTCTTCCCCGGCGGAGCGAACATCACCGGCAACATCGCCGTGACGCTCGTGCTGGCGATGTTCACCTTCTTCACCGTCAACATATTCGGTAACAAGCATTACTGGAAGGACATCCTTTGGCCGGAGGTTCCGACTTGGCTGAAGGTTCCGCTGCCGCTGATGCCGGTGATCGAGATCATCGGGATGTTCACCAAGCCTTTCAGCTTGATGGTCAGGCTTTTCGCCAACATCCTCGCAGGACACTTCATGATCCTTGGAGTCGTGGCTGTGATCTTCCTCACCGCCGAGCTTGGGGCGGCCCTGAACGGCAGCCTCACCGTGGTGGCTGTGCTTCTGGGAGTGTTCATGGACTGCCTGGAACTGCTTGTCGCCTTCATCCAGGCCTATGTGTTCACGATGCTGTCGGCTGTCTTCATCGGGCTGTCGCGGCAGAAGCCGGAGGCGACGGAATAATTAGGAATGTTCAGAATAAACAATTTAAAATCATAGAATTATGTTACTTTCTACAATTTTGCTTCAAACTCTCTCTCTGGGTAGAGTAGGTGCTACTATTGGTGCTGCCTTGGCTGCTTTCGCCGCCGCTTTCGGTATCGGTAAGATCGGTACGGCTTCCCTTGAGGCCGGCGCGCGCCAGCCGGAGAAGGCTGACCACTACAGGATGACTGCCATCATCGTCAGCGCCCTCATCGAAGGTGCCTGTCTGTTCGCCATTGTTGTTTGTCTTATCGCGAAATAGTCAATGTCACTCATCACTCCTGATTTCGGATTGCTTGTCTGGATGACGCTGATCTTCGGCATCGTCTTCTTCGTGCTGGCGAAGTGGGGCTTCCCTATGATCACCGGCTCGGTCGAGAAGAGGGCGCAGAGGATAGGTGAATCCATCAAGGCGGCCAAGGAGGCGGAGGAGAGGCTTCGCAACCTTGCCGAGGAACAGTCCCGGATGATCGAGGAGGCCAGGCAGGAGCAGAGCCGGATTCTGAAGGAGGCTTCCGCTTCGAGGGACAGCATTGTCGAGCAGGCCAAGGATCAGGCCCGCGCCGAGGCTTCAAGGATCCTGGATCAGGCCAGGATCCAGATCGCCGCCGAGAAGGAGAGCGCTTTGCGGGATGTCCGCAAGGAGGTCGCGCTGCTTTCTGTCAGCGTCGCCGAGAAGGTGCTGAAGGCGAACCTTTCGGATGGTGCTGAGCAGTCGGCTCTGGTTGATAGGCTTGTGGATGAGGTTTCCTCGTCTAAGGACTTGAAGAATTGATGCTATGAACACAGGAATTATCGCGACACGTTACGCCACCGCTCTGCTGAAGCTGGTCGATGAGACCGGCTCCGGTGAGTTGGTTGCGGCCCAGGTGCAGGTCATTGAGAAGGCTCTTGACGAAGTGCCTGATTTCCGGCGTGCCGTGGATGATCCTGCGGTTGCGGCGGTTCAGAAAATCTCGCTTTTTGAGGCTTCATTGAAAGATTCGATGGCTCAGGAACTGCATAAATTCCTCGAACTCTTGATCCGTAACGGCCGCATCGGTGATGTAAGGCTGGTTCTGACCACCTTCGTCACTGAATATTACCGCTCACGGCACATCAAGCGCGCGCGGCTTGTGGTCGCTGATCCGGCACTGCTGGACCCTGAGCCAACTCCTTCGGACCCTGTGCCTGTCGAAGGGTCGCTTCGACAAGCTCAGCGACCGGCATTGGAGTCCCGTCTCCGTGATTTGGTCGAGAAGCAGACCGGCTGCAGGCTGATCCTGAAAACCGAAGTCAACCCGTCCCTCATAGGCGGTTTCGTATTCGAGGTCGAGGACATGGTCCTTGACGCCAGCGTCTCACGTCAGCTGGATGTCATCAGGCATCAATTCATAGAAAAGAACAGAAGAATAGTTTAGTATGGACAACATAAAACCAAGTGAAGTCTCCCAGGTGCTTCTGGAGCAGCTGAAGGACATTGACACATCCCTCCACTTCGAGGAAATCGGCAAGGTGCTGCAGGTCAGCGACGGTGTCGCCAGAATGTATGGCCTGACCAACGCCGAGGCCGGAGAACTGCTCGAATTCGAGAGCGGAGTGATGGGCGTTGTGATGAACCTTGAGCAGGACAATGTCGGAGCCGTGCTTCTCGGCCCTACCGATGAGATCAAGGAAGGAATGACCGTCCGCAGAACCGGCCGGATCGCCTCCATCAAGGTCGGTGAGCAGATGCTCGGAAGAGTGGTCGATCCGCTTGGCGTTCCGCTTGACGGACTCGGCAAGGTCGAAGGAGACCTGACGGAGATGCCGCTGGAGCGCAAGGCTCCCGGTGTAATATTCCGTCAGCCCGTCACCGAGCCTCTCCAGACCGGAATCATGGCGATCGACTCGATGATCCCGATCGGCCGTGGCCAGAGGGAACTCATCATCGGCGACCGTCAGACCGGCAAGACCGCCATAGCCATAGACACGATCATCAACCAGCGCGCCAACTACGAGGCCGGGAATCCTGTCTATTGCATCTATGTGGCCATCGGTCAGAAAGGCTCCACTGTCGCCAACATCGTGGAGACCCTCCGTGCCAAAGGCGCGATGGACTACACGGTTGTCATCGCCGCCACCGCGGCCGATCCAGCCGCGCTGCAGTATTTCGCCCCGTTTGCCGGAGCCGCTGTGGGGGAGTATTTCCGTGACACAGGCCGTTCCGCTCTTGTTGTCTATGACGACCTTTCCAAACAGGCGGTGGCCTACCGTGAGGTTTCCCTGATCCTGCGCCGTCCTTCGGGTCGTGAGGCCTATCCGGGCGATGTCTTCTACCTGCACTCAAGGCTTCTGGAAAGGGCTGCGAAGATCATTGACCAGCAGGAGGTAGCCGAGCAGATGAACGATTTGCCGGACTCCCTGAAAGGCAAGGTCAAGGCCGGCGGGTCGCTGACAGCCCTTCCGATCATCGAGACACAGGCCGGCGACGTGTCCGCCTACATTCCGACCAACGTGATCTCCATCACCGACGGTCAGATCTATCTTGAGACCGATCTGTTCAACCAGGGCCAGCGTCCGGCCATCAATGTGGGCATCTCTGTGTCCCGTGTCGGCGGCTCCGCCCAGGTCAAGTCGATGAAGAGGGTGGCCGGAACCCTGAAGATCGAGCAGGCGCAGTTCAACGAGCTGGAGTCATTCTCGAAATATTCATCGGATGTGGACAGGGTGACGGAAATGGTTCTGGACAAGGGCCGCAAGAACAATCAGCAGCTGATCCAGCCGCAGTACTCTCCGATGCCTGTCGGTGAGGAGGTAGCCGTCCTTTATTGCGGCACCCACGGCTTGATGAAGGACATCAGCTTGGATCAGGTGCATGAGTTCGATGTCCTGTTCCTTGAACGGATGAGGGCCACCCATCAGACCGATGTACTTGACAAACTGTCGGCGGGAAAGGTGGATCCGGAACTGTTCACCGTGATCGAGGATGTGGCTTCCGGCGTGGTGAAATCGATCCTGATGGATTCCAAGAAGAAGCGCAAGGTTAAGAAATTCAATTAGTTGTAGAAGAATATGCCGTCACTGAAGGAGATAAAAGGCAGGATCAATTCCATCAGCAGCACTCTGGCGATCACCTCGGCGATGAAGATGGTCGCCTCCGCGAAGTTGCAGAAAGCGCAGATGGCGATTCAGAACATGCTTCCGTACGAGAGGCGACTGTATTCGATGCTTCTTGATTTGATGGGGGCAATGAATATTTCCGCCGCGGCTTCGGAAGATGGTTCCGTACGTGGCTCAGGATCAGCTGAACGTGGATTTGACCAGAGTGGTGATCGGTTGAGCCTGTCGAACCGGCACGACCTGGCGGGGATGGACGGGGCATATTCATTGATGGCTCAGCGTGAGGTGCGAAAGGTTGCGATTGTCGCCTTCGCATCCAACTCTTCGCTGTGCGGCGCGTTCAATTCCAACGTCATCCGGGAGGCCACGGCGGTGATCAATGAATATCGTGCCTCGGGTCTCCGTGATTCCGACATTGTGGTCTATTCGGTTGGCCGCAAGATGGCGGAAGCGATGAGAAAACTGGGATTCCCGAGTCCGGCAGACTTCACGAAGATGTCTGACTCGCCGTCTTATGAGGCGGCATCGGCTTTGGCTCAGGAACTGCTGGACGGATTTGTCTCAGGTCGGTTTGACAAGGTGGAACTGGTTTATAATCACTATAAATCAACATCTTCACAGCCGACCACAAGGCAGACCTATCTGCCTCTGTCTTTGGCCGATGCCACCGCTGACATTCAGGTCGGGAAGATCACCGATTCCGCCTCCGAATCAGACACGAACAGGGGCGCTGAGCCTGTCGGAGCGCCGGTGGTTCGACAGGGCTCACCAACCACAGAAGACCTGATCGTAGAGCCATCCAAGGAGGAGCTGATAGCCACACTTCTCCCGAAGGTGGTCCGTCTCCGCGTATTCACCACCCTTTTGGACAGCACCGCCGCCGAGCACGCCGCCCGCACCGTAGCTATGCAGCTTGCCACCGACAACGGCAACGACCTCCTGCAGGAACTCACCCTTGAGTACAACAAAGGCCGTCAGCAGAAGATCACCTCCGAGATCCTCGACCTCGTCGGTGGTTCGTTGCAGTAATCCACCGGTCACTGAGCTTGTCGAAGTGCCCGATGAATATTTCTATAATCAACTCTTTTTTGTGTCTTCTTTGCGAAATTTCGTATCTTGAACCAGAAAATGACCAATGATTATGGAACACAATCTTAAATTCTTGATTATTACAATAATAGCGATATCTTTGACTGACGTGCTTGCCGCACGGACATATTCAAGAAGAGTAGTGCTTGGTGACGAGAGGTTCGAGGAGTACCAGCCGCTGCTGCAAGGGAAGCGGGTTGCGGTGTTCAGCAATCAGACGGGTATAGTCGGAGACAAGGTGACCGGCTCCAAGTTGGCAGACGCTCTTGCTGAATATGGCGGGTGCTTTCCTCGAAAGAGAGTTGATGAGATTTCCTTGATCCCGTTCACCGAACCTTCCGTCCCTGGCGGAAAGATTGAGTACGGTCAGCACATTGTTGATGCCTTGATCGAAAAAGGAGTAGATGTCAAGGCAATCTTCTCTCCGGAGCACGGCTTCCGTGGCAACGCCGATGCCGGAGAGCACGTCAGCAGCAGTGTGGACGAGAGAACCGGAGTGGAGATCCTGTCGCTTTACGAGAAAGGCTCACGGATTCCGAGCAAGGAGAAAACCGATAAGTTTGATGTCCTTGTGATTGATATTCAGGATGTAGGCCTTAGGTACTATACCTATTATATCACAATGCATCATCTGATGGAGGCCTGCGCCAGAGACGGAAAACAGGTCGTCATTCTTGACCGCCCGAACCCGAACGGCTTCTATGTTGACGGTCCTGTTCTGGATATGAAATTCAAGTCCGGTGTCGGTTGGCTGCCGATCACGACTGTTCACGGAATGACGCTCGGTGAGTTGGCGCTGATGATCAACGGCGAGAAATGGCTGGAGAACGGTACCTGCGACCTGACTGTGATTCCGTGCCTGAATTACACCCATAACACCCGCTACAGCCTTATCCTGCCGCCTTCCCCAAACATCAAAGACATGAGAGCGGTGTATCTATATTCATCAACCTGCTATTTCGAGGGTACGGTGGTCAGCCTCGGCCGCGGCACGCAGTTCCCGTTTGAGACCTACGGGCATCCGGCGATGACGGGATATTCCTTCTCCTTTGTGCCTCGAAGCATCCCCGGCGCGAAAAGCCCGCAGTTCCTGGATGAGGAGTGCCACGGCGTTGACCTTCGCCGCAAGCCGCTCCGCGACATTTGGGCGGAAAAGATCAATCTTGAATATGTCATCGATGCTTACCGCAATCTGAATATGGGCGATAAGTTCTTCGGTAAGAACAACTTCTTTGAACTTCTCGCCGGTGTGGACTGGTTCCGCTCGATGATAGGGAACGGTTCCTCCGCCGCCGAGATCTCCGCCCGTTGGGCCTCCGATGTCGAAAACTTCAAGTCCCGCCGCGCGCCTTACCTCCTTTATCCCGAGATATAAAGCAAAAACCGAAGCGAGGTTCTCACCCGGCTTCGGCTAATCTTATTCAATACTTATGAAATAACTATTGAGTCAGTTTTTGGTTTATGAGTAAAAATATTTATGTCGATTACTCTTTTATGCCATTTCCGTGCCAAAGTTGATTCCGGCTCGAAATATTTTTTCCTATATTGTCTATGTCTTTGAATGTCATTTGTTTTCAGTACTTGCACGGAAAATTATAACTGTGATTATAATAACCGAAGTTATAATTTTGTCGAGAAAGCTTTGAAAATGTTTATGAGTGGCTGTTTTCTAAGTACTTACTGAATTGTTATGGTGGTGCTTTTGCCTTGTGCCCGAGTTCTTGCCTTGTTTTGCCTTGTGTGGACGAGAATTTGGCAATATGCCAGGGAGTGGTTAACTTTGCGGTGTTATGGTGCGGACAGCGGACATAGATTCTTTGTTCAGGCTTTACTACAGGCCTTTGTGTGTCTATGCGCTGCACTATCTCAAGGACAAGGATCTGATCGAGGATCTGGTACAGGAGGCTTTCACGGCATATTGGATGAAGCAGGCGGCGAGTGACGGGATTGATAGTCCGAGGGCTTATCTTTACACGGCTGTGAGGAATCGGTGCATTGATGCCATCAGGAGGCAACGGCAGGATGTGTCGCTGGACAGCCTTGAGAATGAGATACTTCCGGTTGAGGATGACGTGGCGATTTCCGATGATGAGGCCGTGGACAATTCCGTTAAAGAGGCGCGGATCTGGTCGGCCATTGACCGCCTTCCGGCCAAAAGGAGGAGAATATTCCTGATGAGCCGCCGCGACGGGATGAAGTATAGCGAGATCGCTCAGTCGCTCGGCCTTTCCGAGAACACCGTACGTAACCAGATCAGCAAGGCACTTGAGGCTATCCGCCAAGGTGTCAAGAAGGTCATCCTGTTCCTGATGTCGCTTTAGAATATTCAGACATCGCCTTAAGCCTTGAGAAGGAGCGGCTAACAAGGAGCTTTTGCCGTACGTTTTCTGCCCCATAAACCATAGGCCCCCGCTCTTCCAGGTGTGAAAAACCTTGCGCACCTAAAATGTCATCTGCCTGAAGGCTAGTGAGTTGCACTTTCAGGTGCGAGCATATTCGCGCACCTGAGTGTTATTGACGTATTGTGAAGAATATTGTTATATTTGAGAATATTTCAGAAAAAGGATGGTACTTTTTAGAATCGCTGCGTCTTACTTGTGAAACTACCCTAATAGGATTCGGGCAGTAGATGAGTTTTAAAATGAGAGATGATGAAAAATCTTATCAAAGGTGTTTTACTGGTGATTCTTGCTTTGCCACAAGTCTCGTTTGACTGTCTTTCGCAAGATAATGAGACGGTCTCAATGAACTTGGACAGGCTCAAGGAGCGGTTAGGTGTGCGGTTTGTTTATGATTCGGAACTCGGGAAACTTCTTGATAAGAACTATGAGGGGACTTCCGTCGAGGGGCTGACGCTGGAGAAGGCCTTGGGCAGACTTCTGGAAGGAACGGGAATCAAGTGGGAGGTTCGTGGCGGGTATGTGATTCTGACACGTGACGTTCCGGCCAAGAAACATTATACGGTTTGTGGGTATGTCACGGACGAGGCGACGGGGGAGACGCTGATCGGGGCGGGAGTTGTCGCTTCGACAGGCTCTGCGACCCAAAGTGTCTCAGCGACCGGCCGGGTTGGAAACACAGGGACCGGTAAGGAAGGCCGCTCAGCGGCAGGAATGACCGGCACCTCCACCAACAACTTTGGTTTTTATTCCCTGACGCTTCCCGAGGGAGAGGTAGAACTGACATATTCCTACATAGGATGCGCCTCCAAGACAAAGAGAATCTCCTTGAAAAAGGATCTCACGCTAAATGTGGCATTGGCTTCGTCTGCAGAGATCAGGAGCGCGCGGATAACCGCCCGCAAGGATGCCGGAATCCGCTCCACGTATATGGGGGCGATTGAAGTCCCTAACGAGCTCATCGCCAACACTCCGGTTGTCCTCGGCGAGAAGGATGTTCTGAAGACCCTCCAGATGATGCCTGGCGTGCAAGGCGGCAACGAAGGCTTTTCGGGAATATACGTCCGTGGAGGCGGCGCGGACGAGAATCTGATGCTTCTGGACGGGACATCGCTTTACAATGTCAGCCATCTTTTCGGACTGTTGTCTGTTTTCACTCCCGAAGCCGTCAAGAAAGTCACGGTCTATAAAGGCTCTTTCCCGGCGCGGTACGGCGGCAGGGTCTCAAGTGTGGTGGATGTGCGCACAAACGACGGCAATGCCAAGAAAATATCCGGAAGCGTCACCGCCGGCTTCCTTGCCGAGAAGTTCCATCTGGAAGGACCTTTGAAGAACGGGAACACCACTTTCTCGCTGAGTGCCAGAGGGATGCACACGTTCCTTTTCGATCGTGTCATCAAATGGGCGGGCAGCCCGCTGAACTACGCCTTCTATGATGTCAACGCCAAGGTCTCGCACAAGTTCTCCGACCGGAGCAGAGGTTGGATCGGGTTCTACAGCGGACGGGACTATTTCCGCTACGAGGACAAATCCAAATCCAGCAAGCGGTTCTATGGCTCGGATTACGAGCCTTACACGATGCTGACCGAGGATGAGTCCAACCTGAACTTGAACTGGGGCAACAATGTGCTGTCCGCAAGGTGGACCTACATATTCAACAACAAACTGTTCGCTGATTTCACAGCCTACGGCAACCTTTATCGGATGGGAATACACTCCGTCGCGGAAAACTTGGAGAAATCCGAACTTGGCGAGACTTCGTTCCGGAGCGTCAGCGACTACTCCTCCGGAATCCTTGACGCGGGTCTCAAGGCGGATTTTGACTATACTCCTTCAACCAACCATTTGATCAAGTTCGGCGGAGAATATGTCCGCCACGGCTACCGTCCCGAAATCACAAAATCACGTATCAAGGACGTGAACGACAGCCGCGTCTTCGCAGACACGACTTACAGCGACGCGGCCAGCCGACGGGTAAACGGCAATGAGATGTCGCTTTACATCGAGGACGACATCTCCGTCGGCAACCGCTTGACTTTGAACCCAGGCCTGCATCTAAGCCTTTTCAATGTGCGAGGCAGGTTCTACTTCTGTCCGGAGCCGAGAGTCTCGTCGAAATTCGACATCAGCGAGGACTGGTCGGCGAAGACGGCATATTCAAGGATGTCGCAGTACGTCCATCAGTTGACCTCCGGGACTCTGGACATCCCAACCGACCTTTGGGTGCCGATCACCGCCGAGATCCGTCCCGTGACATCAGACCTCGTCTCAGCCGGAGCGTATTACACCGGCCTGAAAGGTTGGGAATTCTCCCTTGAAGGCTACTACAAGAGGACAGACAATGTACTTGAATATAAAGACGGCCGTCTAGCCCTGTCATCTTCCGTCAATTGGGAGGACAACGTCTCGATGGGAGAGGGACGAGCCTACGGACTGGAACTCTATGCCCGCAAAGTTGTCGGCAAGACCACCGGCACCTTGGCGTACACCCTCTCCAAAGCGGAGAGAATCTTCCGTGACGGCAGCATCAACGATGGCCGCTGGTTCCCTGCTCAGTTCGACCGGAGGCACGTAATCAATGCCACTGTGAACCATAAATTCAACTCAAGAATCGACCTCACCGCTTCTTGGGCGTTTCTCAGCGGAAACTGCATGACCATCCCGACCAGAGGCTCGGCGTTCATCACCCCTGACGGCGATGATGTGGCTGTTGACTATGTAAGCGGACGCAACAACTATCGTCTGCCTCCGACGCATCACCTTGATGTGAGCGTCAACTTCCGGAAACAAAAACGCCACGGCGAGCGGATCTGGAATTTCGGAATATACAACCTCTACTGCGCGCAGAACCCTTCCTGGTGCGTCTATGACGCCTACGAGAAAGAGGGGGAGTGGAAGCCCGCGATCTCGAAGCGCTCCTTCCTCACGTTCCTGCCGTCGTTCAGTTACACCTTTAAATTCTAATGAATATGCGAACGAAGATATTCATGCTTTTTCTTGTTGCCTCGATGGCCTTTTTCTCTTGTGAGGAATATATTCCCGTGGAGCTGCCTGGTCCGGAGAGGATGCTGCTGGTCAACGCCTTGATGTCAACGGGCGACACGACACACACTGTCTGCGTCGGTGTCAGCACTCACGAAAAGGCGGAAAAATTGAAGTCCGGCCATCTTGAATGTTGGGTCAATGGTGAACTGGTGGCGACCTCTGATAATGTTGAGAAAGCGGATGGACTTCTGTACCATAATGTGTTCAAGTTCAGGGCTGATTTCAAGGCCGGGGATGAGGTCCGGGTTGTCGTGGAGTCTGAAGGGATGAGGGCGGAGGCGGCGGCAGTGGCCTTGGATGCGCCTGTCATTGCCGGAGTGGACACGACCCACCTTAACCGGAAATCATCCAAAGGCAGTGACTACATCAAGACTCTGGGAATGGGTGTTCATGTGAAAGACAAACCCGGCGAGAAAAACTATTATATGCTACAGGCGTGGAATTTCGGCTATGCCTACAATAAGCGATTGGAAATAGACAATTCAAGCGAACCGCTTCTTAATCCCGGAATCAACCTTAGTTTTTCCGAGTCCGATTATTTCGCCAATGAGTACAATATATTCACTGACACTGGATTTGAAGGAGGCTCCCACATATTCAGAATCTCTTTGCGGAGGGGTGGGCTTTCTGGAGTGACGGTGCGTCTTCTGGCTCTTGACCGCCAGACCTACAACTACATCAACGCCGCTTGGTTTGAGAACTCTGACCTTGCCGGTCTGACGTTCTTCGCCGACAAGCCTTATCCGACGAATGTGACCGGCGACGGCATCGGCTTCGTCTCCGTGATGACATCCACTGACTATGAAATCGACTGATATGAAACGAATTGAATATGCTCTTGCGGCTCTCCTGTTGCTTTGTTCCTGTCAGGAGAAGATCGACTATTGGATGTCCGACGCCGCCACCGCCACGATGGACCGGATTGTCGGTGAATATGCCCTCGAATCCGCTGAATGGAGTGAAGGCAGAATTGACCTGAATGATGACGGGATCTCGGATCCGGATTTCCTGACGGAATTATCCACGGCTATGGGTGGCCGCGAGCTGCGCCATCTCAATGTGGATATGGATGAAACCTTTGCATATAAAGTTAGAATTGTCTGGGAATGCAGGGTCGCTCAACTGTATATCTACCCAAATTGGCGGTCAGAAGTATGGTGGAATCCGTATAGTTTGTACGAGGATTTTGAAATAGGAACAGATGGAACATTCCAGCAATCGTTGACCTTTCCAGGACGGGAATTTGAAGACGATATGGGATATAAGAAACAGCTTTATGTGTTCAAGGACATTGTCTGTGAGTTTAAGGAGCCGGATGCCTTGTCCATAAAAGCGGAGACCGTGTTCTATGATTATGCATCAGAGTCTGTCAAGAGAGGCACGGTGACATATTTCTTCAAATGCGTCTCCGGCAAAGGAAAAAAGTCCGGTCACTGAGCCTGTCGAAACTTTTCGGTCACTGAGCTTGTTGAAGTATCTGGAATCAGAATATAAAAAAGTAATTGCATGAAAACCAACGAAGACAGAATGATAGACTTCGTGGCCAAGTCCTACGAAGAGAACCGCTTTGACCCGAAGAAAGCCTTGGCACGGTCGCAGAACGGCTCCTTGCGTCGGTCGCTGAGCCTGTCGAAGCGCACTGTGATGTTGAAACGCATCGCCGGAGTCGCGGCAGCGGCCGCTGTCGGCATATTCCTTTATCTTTCATGGCTAACCTCATGGACCGGCTATGCCGCCTACGACATTGCCCAGACCTTCACTCTTCCGGATTCCTCGTCCGTTACCCTTGCCCCTGGATCCACCCTTAGTCTCCAGAAGCACAAGGACAAGCGTCTGGTCCAGATGACAGGCAAGGTTTATTTCAACGTCCGTCACGATGACCGCGCCTCTTTCCGTGTTGATGCCGGATCCGGTTTCGTCAAAGTCCTCGGCACCCGCTTTCAGGTTGACTCTCGGGATCCCATCAGCGTGAGCGTTGTCTCGGGCAAGGTCCTCTTCTCTGCCATAAGGTCTGGCGAAGAAGCCCTGATCCTGACCAAGGGACAGTCAGCGGTTTTGGATCCGGCTGCGTCAAAGCCAGTTGAAATCACTCCGAAACACCCTAACCCTGCCGCATGGGCCACCGGCGAGTTTATCTACGACAACACCCCGCTGCCAGAAGTTCTCTCCGAGCTCTCTGAATATTACGATGTCACGCTCGTTGCTTTTGATGCCGGCCATTCGTCCGGTGAATCCCGCCGCCTGAGCGGAGAGTTCTCCACGTCCTCCCTCCAGGAAATCCTGAACCTCATCAATTCTGCCCTCGGCACGGACATCCAGATCGAAAGCCAACCCACTCGCTAGTGTCTATGTTCTGTTCTCGGGTATATGTTAATATTTGCGTGGCGGCTAATATCCTGATTATTCGTCTGTTGCTATATTGTTCTCCTGCTAAAACAAGGACTGGATGACCTATTCAATATATTCATTTATAATGATTTATCCGCCACGGCGTGTTTAAGGGTCTCGGCTTCTGGTGAATTTTTTGAAAACTTTATGCAAGGTTTCCGGCGGAGATGATTTAGTAATGCGTCGGACCGGGAACGGTCTTACGGTACTTAAACTATTATTAACAATTAAAGATTTAAACTAATGAAAAGTTTTTTCAGTTCAGTTGTGACGGCAGCCCTCTGCCTCTGCTCATTCGCATTCGTCTCTTGCAACAAGAACGAAAACAAAACTCCGGATCCTCTTACATTCAGTGTGACGAAGGCTGAGGTTGAGGTTGGTAAGACCGTTGAGGTTACCGTGAAGAACGGCACACAGCCTTTCACGGTAAAGTCAAGCGATGAGAAGATAGCCACAGTGAAGGTGGTGAAAGAAAAGATCACTGTTACAGGAGTGGCAGGGGGAACAGCCACGATCTCTGTAGTAGACAAAAATCAGACGACGGGTTCGTTTACCGTAACGGTAAAGGCTGCGGCAGAGAAGCTGGAGTTTGACAAGGCCGAGGTTACTGTCGGAGTTGAGAAGGAAGAGGTTGTCACAGTCAAGTCAGGTACCGCTCCATACACAGTGAAGGTTACGGATCCGGCTGTCGCTACCGCCATCGTGAAAGAGGCTGCCATCACCGTGAAGGGTGTCAAGGCCGGAACCACCACACTTACCGTGACCGACAAGGACGGCAAGACCGGAGAGGTTGCAATCAAAGTCGAGTAACAATCAATCAAAGAATCGATTTCATTTATAATTGGTATGGGGATCCGCAGTATGCGGGTTCCCTTTTTTTGTTAGGCGTATTGGGATAATCGAACCGATTAATGTAAGTCAGTCACTGAGCCTGTCGAAGTGACTGGACATAAACATAATACAAAAACGGCTTTGCGGAACAATCTGCAAAGCCGTTAAAAATTCGCGGAGAGAGCGAGATTCGAACTCGCGAGCCCCTTTAGGAGGCCACACGCTTTCCAGGCGTGCCTCTTCAGCCACTCGAGCATCTCTCCAATGGTCCGCATTTTTAGTTGCGGACTGCAAAGATAATCAAAACCTTTGAATATTCAGCGTCTGTGACGAATATTTTTCTTCTGTGTTGGTGCTTCTGTCGCTTTGGCGTATCTATTGTCGAAGCATCGCATAGATTATATTCATTACAATGTGTTCCTTTTCAACTTCTCGACGTAGGCCTCGATGCGGCGGAGCTCACGAGGAATGGAGATGCTTTGAGGGCAATGCTCGATGCACTGTTTGCAACCGATGCAGTGGTTGGCCTGGCGGACGGACGGGATGGCCCGGTCGTAGCTCACGAGATAGGCCCGGCGCAGCTTGCGGTAATTCTCCTGCTCGGTGCTCTGGGCGATCTCGCCCTCGTTGACGCATTCGTTGTAGTGCTTGAATATTCCCGGAATATCGACTCCGTAAGGGCAAGGCATACAGTACTTGCAGTCGTTGCAGTTTATGGTCGGGAAGCTGGCCATTATGCCGGCGATCTCGGTGCCGAGGAACTCTTTCTCCTCGTCGGTCAAGTACTTGAAGTCCTTGAATGTGCGCAGGTTATCCTCAAGATGTTCCTGATAGACCATTCCGCTCAGCACCGTCAGGATTCTCGGGTACGATCCCACGAACCTGAACGCCCACGAAGCGAGTGAGGCTTTCGGATCACGCTCCTTTAGCCTGTTCACGACACTTTCCGCCGGATTGGCCAGACGGCCACCTTGGAGAGGCTCCATAATCACGATCGGAATCTCCCTCTTGTCCAGCTCGTCGTACAGGTACTCGGCGTTGACATTGCGCTGGCCGTCAGCGTGTTTCCAGTCGAAATAGTTCATCTGGATCTGCACGAAATCCCAGTGGTACTTGTCGTGCAGTTTCAGTAGCTCGTCGAACTGCTGTTGGTTTCCGTGGAATGAAAGTCCGAGTTGACGTATCTTGCCTTTCTCTCGGTCTGCCTGAAGCAGATCCATCATTCCGTTGTTCACGAACCTGTCATCGAAAGCCTCCAGGCCTCCACGGCCGAGAGAGTGAAGCAGGTAGTAGTCCAGATAGTCTGTCTGGAGGTACCTGAACGAGTCGTTGTACAGTTTCAGGGATGCCGCTTTGGAATGATCACTGAAGTTGGACAGCTTCGTGGCGATGTAGTAGGAGTTCCTTGGATGTCTGCTGAGTGCATTGCCTACAGCCTCCTCGGAAAGTCCCTGGAGATAGACCGGAGATGTGTCGTAGTAGTTGACTCCGTGAGCCAAGGCGTAGTCAATCAGTTTGTTGGCGTTCTCCTGATCCACGATATCCTTCCCACTCTCGTCCTTCTTCATCGTGAAGCGCATACATCCGTAACCCAGCAGGGAAACCATGTCCCCGTTGCCCGGATTCTCACGCATCTCCATCTTACCGTTCTCCGGCACATCTTCACTGGAACCATCGTCAAGGATGGCCTCGGCTGTCTTCTTAGGGGCGCACGCTCCGGCAAGAGCCACGGCTCCCACGGCCGCTGTCCCGGCACCGGCTTGTTTGAGAAATTCTCTTCTGTTAATATTCTCTTTCATATTCATGGAATTTGTTGAGACCGTTTTTTCTGAATATGTCCCTTCAGAAGGCTTGTCTCAAAGACCGGTTACACATTATGATGAACACTGTACCCATTGACGGTGATGGCGCTTATCGGGCGGGACGGGCAGAGATTCTCGCACGCTCCGCAGCCGATGCACTTCTCCTCGTTGACCGAAGGGATCCTTGGGCTCTTCTCGTCATTAGGATTCTTCCTGACCATCCTGATCGCTCCGACAGGGCAGTGGTGGGCACAGTTTCCGCAGCTGACCCCGTCACGGTTCACGACACAGAGGTCATAGTCCACGCCGGCAGTGCCGACCTTCCATTCGGTTTTCTCCTCAGGAGTGATCTTAAGGATGGCTCCAGCAGGGCAGACCTCGGAGCATTTCACGCATTCCGGACGGCAGTAGCCTTTCTCAAAAGACATCTCTGGCTGCATCAGGTGCTCAAGTCTGGAGGATGGTCTGAGAACATTGTTCGGGCAGACGGTCACGCAGAGCTGGCAGGCCGTACAGTGCTTATAGAACTTCTCCACACTCTCGGAACCGAATGGAGTAATAGGCGTTTTTCTGTTCGGGGCTTTCTTTGGAAGCACCTCGGCGAATCCTCCATCTCGCTTCTTGTCCTTGATCTCCTCTTCTTCGGCCCTCATCGGAATGGAAGACAAGAGTGATCCTCCGATGACAGCGGCACCGCCTACCAAGAAGGCTCTTCTTCCTTTGTCGGTCGCTTCGACAGGCTCAGCGACCGGAGATGTCGCATCAATTGTTGAGACACCTTTGCCGTTGTCGGTTACTTCGGCGGTTGGTGAGCCCTGTCGAACCACAGGCTCTGCGACCGGAGTCGGAGCTGCAGAGGAGCGATTTTGGCCGTTTTTGCTCTCGTCGGAGGTCATTTTACTCCCGACAGGCGCGTTTTGTGGCGTTTTTGCTCCCGTGGAGCCCGAACCAACCCCTCTTCCCCAGGCGAACCGGTACTTGAGCGCTCCGAGCCGGCAAGAATCAATGCAGTCAAAGCAATCGACACATCTGCTATAGTCAATCTTATGGTTGTCAACATCAATGCAGGCCGCCTTGCACTTCCTTTCGCAGGCGTGGCAGCTCTTGCACTTTGACTTGTCGATCACCGGACGGAACATAGCGAACCGCGAGAAGAAACTCAGCGTGGTTCCCACCGGACAGATTGTGTTGCAATAGGTTCTGCCGTTCCTCCAGGCGAGGGCCACCACGACAACAAATGTCACCGCCGCCACGATCAAAGTCGGCAGACTCTTCAGCCAAACATCCTTTGTCACAAACGCATAACTATCCTGCCTCTCGGCGATCCAGGCGAGCAGGTTGTTGCCCCACTGCCAAACCGGCGCGAGCAGACTCTGCACCATTCTACCGTAAGCGCTGTATGGAGCCAGAAGCGCTACAAGAGCATTGAGCCCGGCGACCAGCGCGATCACGAACAGCACCAACACCCCGTAGCGCAACCATTTGATTTCCTTTGAATATGAGAACCTTGCCTTCTTGCCTTTTCTCCTGGAACTGAGGTTGGACACGCAGTCCTGGAATATACCCAACGGGCATATCACCGAGCAGTAGATTCTGCCGAAAAGCAGTGTCAGTACCAGCAGAATGGCGATGACAACGAAGTTGAGGGCCAGAACAGCCGGCAGGAACTGGATTTTGGCGAGCCATCCGAACCAAAGATGAAGTGTTCCGGTGAAGTCCAGAAACAGCAGCGTTACCGCAACGAAGCAGATCGCTGCCAGAGTGATTCTAATTTTTCGGAGCATAGTGTTTGTAAGCCGAAATGTTACGTAAAGATAAAGAAAAATCCTGAAATGATATTAATCCAGAATCACCAACGCCATTGACTTGTGCGAGAACGTCAGCTTGACAACATCGGCCGAAGCCCGGTTGAGGGTTGCCTGCCACCAGTTGTCGAAAACCACTCCACTGGTCTGCCATACCAATCCCTCGGACTTGATATTCAAAGAATTATCAGGGCTGAATATGGACACGGCCCTGCCTTCGCCGACGAAAAGCTCGCAGGAGTCCGTCAATGCGAAAGCCGTTGAATAGTCGGACACCGCATCGACATATATTCTGTCTTCATCAGGATTACCGCTGGCTCCGTAAAGCCGGGCATATTCCATAATCTGTCCAAGGTTGCCGAGGGTGTGGGCCTCACGCTTGCCTGTAGCACCGAGAATGTGCACGGTCTTGACTTCCGGCCAATGCTCCAGCAGGTAGCGGAACGCCTTGGTCTGGTCGTTTGTCTCCTGCTCTTCTTCTCTTATGGCGATGCGGGAATATTCCTTGAGATGCTTCGGCGAGATGGAATCCATATCCCCGATGATGGCATCCGGATCCCTGAGGTCTTTGAATATCTTGTCCCGGTGCCGGAGAAACGTGTCCAACGCCCTGTCGCAGCAGATTATCACATCCGCCCGGCGGAGAAGCTCGCGGGGATATTCCTTTTTAGGAAAGTCGCCGCATTCGAGGATGACCGCTTCCATTATGCCTTTGTTTTGGCGATTTCGGCCTTGGAGGTGCCGGCGGTAGTGGTGTAGAGTTCCGGTTCGCGGAATCCGGCGAGGAAGGCCTTGATGTCCATCCGCTTCTTGCCGGCTATCTGCACGTCCTTCAGGGAGATGGCTCCGTCGGCGGTGGTGATGTGGAGGTAGGTCTTGCCGTCGGTGAGGATTCGGCCCGGAATGGTTCCTTCGACAGGCTCATCGACCTTTTCGGCCGTGAAGATCTTCAACTGGGCCGGAGCGCTACCTTCCTTGACGAGTTCGGTGAACGCTGCCGGATAAGGACTCAAACCACGTATGAGATTGTAGATCTGTTTGGTGGAATCGTTCCAGTCAATGTGACACAACTCGCGCGAAAGCTTCGGTGCCGGCTTCAATACCTCGGAACCCTGTATGAAACTTCTCTGGACACGCGTGTCCACATTGCGCTCGATTATGCCCTGAGTCGTCTGTACGACCAGATCAGCGCCGATCGCCATCAATTTGTCATGGACGTCGCCGGCGGTGTCCGTGTCGGCGATGTTGATGCCTTGCCGGAGGATGATGCCGCCAGTGTCGATGTCCTTGTCGATCATGAACGTCGTGGCTCCCGTCCTGGTCTCGCCGTTGATCACCGCCCAGTTGATCGGGGCGGCTCCTCGGTACTGCGGCAGCAGCGCCGCATGCAGATTGAACGTGCCGAGCTTCGGCATGCCCCAGACCTCTTCCGGCAACATCCTGAACGCCACCACGATGAACAGGTCGGCCTTCAAGGCCTTGAGCTGGTTGAGGAACTCCGGATCCTTGAGCTTGACAGGCTGGAGCACAGGGATGCCCTGCTCCACCGCGAACTTCTTCACCGCGCTCTCGTTCACCTTCTGGCCGCGTCCGCTCGGCTTGTCGGCCACGGTCACCACTCCCACGATGTTGTACTTCTGCTCCAGGAGAGCCTTCAGAGGGGCCACTGCGAATTCTGGCGTTCCCATGTACACGATCCTTGTCTTTTTGAATATTCCTGCCATATTACTCTTTGCCTTTCTCCACCAATTCTTTATGCTGTCCAGATTTGAGATGTCCGTGTCGTGGATCGCCTTCCAGGTCAGGAACAGCCCGATCGGCAGGGGGACGCCAGCCGACATGAACGCGCCCGCCACGGTGCTGATGCTGCCGTCTCTTGCCAGCTTCACTCCCGTGATGTCGATCACCCAGTAAAGCACGAAGAACAGCAGCGAGATGATGGCGGAGACACCGATGCCGCCTTTCCTGATCAGCGCTCCCAGAGGCGCGCCGATGAAGAACATGATGAAGCAGGCCAGGGCCTGTCCATAGCGTCTGAGGAACTCCAGGGCTGTCCATCTGAGGCGGACAGTGTAGTCGAATGCTCCGAACTCGTAGCTTTCAAGGTTTGTCTGGAGTTGCCTGGCGCTGTTGGCCGCTCTTTCCAACGCTGCCGCTGTCGCCCTGTCATCCTTGAAGTTGAGGTAGTCCGGGTCGCTGAAGTTCCTTGTGATGCCGCAGGCTGTCGTGTCCAGCTGCATGTTCTGCGAGAACACATAGGATGCGGCCATAGAATAGATCTGTTTGGACTTCGTGCTGTCCCTTGTGGCCAGAAGGGTGTCCCTCTGCTCCCTGAGTTTCTCAAGAGGGAGGGCCTTGACCTGGTCGCCGTATCTGGCGCTGTCGGATTTCTGGAATGCGTAGTTCTGGAGGGCGATGACCATCTCCTGCTTGGAGAAGTCGATCCTCTGCAGCTGGAGGGATGTGTCGCGGTAGGTCTTCTCGTTGGTCTCCTGATAGTTGACCCCGTTGAACATCTTGAATGTCAGGTAGGACTTGTCCTTGGACATCTTCATGATGGCGGAGTCGGCCAAAGTGAGGCGCGTGTTCCCTCTGCCGTGATGGTCGTAGAGCATCACGTCCTTCATCATGCCCGTCTTGTTGTTACGGCTTCCTACCCTGAGGACGTAGCCATCGACTCCGTCATAGAAGGTTCCGGACGGGATCTTGATCTCTTCCTTCGTCTTTCCGATGTCGTCCCTGAGGGTGAATATCTCGTTGTAGGAGACCGGGACGAGGTTGTTGATGACGAAGAATGTGCCGATGCTGATGAAGAAGGAGGCGATGAGGATAGGGCGCATCACCCTGAGGACGGACACGCCGGCGGCCTTCAGAGCGATCAACTCGTTGTTCTCACCCATGTTGCCTACGGTCATCATCGAGGCCAGCAGGGTCGCCAGAGGCAGGGCCAGAGGCAGCACGGTGCAGGATCCCCAGAACAGGAACTCCGCCACAATGCCCAGACTCAGGCCTTTCCCGACAAGCTCGTCGATGTAGACCCAGAGGAACTGCAACACGAGGATGAAGATGACCACAAGAAGGATCATGAAGAATGGTCCTATGAATGAGGTCAGTATGAATCTGTCAATTTTCTTCATCCTCCGAAGTCATTGTTTTATGGGGACTTGAATATTTTATGAATATTACCGAATGCCCTTGAATATTCTTCCGTCTATGCCGTGATGGTCTCCACCATCTTGTCCAGCGCGGCCTGCAGGCCGTCGGCGTTCCTTCCGCCGGCGGTGGCGAGGATCGGCTGTCCGCCGCCTCCGCCCTGGATGAATCTGGCTGCCTCCCTGATGTCGTTGGCGGCGCTGTGACCGGCTGCCACGAGGTCGTTGGAGTACATCAGGACGAGCTGAGGCTTTCCTTCGTGGCAGAAGGCGGCGGCGAACACGAAGTTCTCCACTTCCTTCTGGAGGATGGCCGCGGCCTCGCGCAGCATGGCCGGATCAGCGTCCCTGCTGAACTTTACAACTTTTATTCCATTAATCTCCTGTGCGTTCTCCGAGATCACCTTGGCGAACGCGGCGGCCTTCTCTTTGGCATATTCCTCGATCTTCTTCTTCGCGTCGGAGTTCTCGTTGATGAGTTTGGCCACGGCGGCAGCCACGTCAGGGGCGTTGTTGAACATGGTCCTGATGCCCTTGAGGGTGTCGCTGAGGGTGTCGAGGATGTCCTCCGCCGCCTCTCCTGTCACCGCCTCGATCCTCCTGACTCCGGCGGCGATCGCCGATTCGGAGACGATCTTGAAGAATCCGATGCGTCCGGTCGACGCGGCATGCGTGCCGCCACAGAGTTCCACGGAGTCGCCGAACCTGACCACGCGCACCCTGTCGCCGTACTTCTCGCCGAACAGGGCGATGGCTCCCATGGCGTTCGCCTCTTCCATCGTCGCGTCTCTCTTCTCCTGGAGAGGGTAGTCCGCGCGGATCAGTTCGTTGACCCTGTGCTCGACCTTCCTGAGTTCCTCGTCGGTAACCTTGGCGAAGTGTGAGAAGTCGAAACGGAAATAGTCCGGGCCGACGAACGAGCCTTTCTGCTCGATGTGGGTTCCGAGCGTCTCCCTGAGGGCGTAGTCCAGAAGGTGGGTAGCCGTGTGGTTGGCCGTGATCCTGAGCCTGCGGCTTGCGTCAACCTTAAGTGTGAATGTCTGCGTGCTGTCGGCAGGGATCCTTTCGGCGATGTGGATTGTCAGGTTGTTCTCCTTGACGGTGTTGAGTATCCTGATCTGCTCGCCGCTCTCCGAGACGATGACTCCGGTGTCGCCGACCTGGCCTCCCATCTCGGCGTAGAACGGCGTGCGGTCGAAGACGAGCTGGAACATGGTCTTGTTCTTCTGCTTGACTGTGCGCTGCTTGAGGAGCTTCACACCTTCAAGCTCCAGATTGTCGTAGCCCAGAAAGGCCTCTTCCTCGCCCTCGTGGAACACGACCCAGTCGCCGAACTCGTTGGCGGTTGCGTTGCGCGCCCTGTCCTTCTGCTTCTGGAGTTCCTTGGCGAAGCCTTCCATGTCCACGGTGTAACCCTTCTCCGAGGCGATCAGCTCGGTCAGGTCGATCGGGAATCCGTAGGTGTCGTAGAGTACGAATGCGTCCTCTCCCGGGATGGTCTTGGTCGAGGCGTTCTTGGCGACGTAGTCGTCCATCAGCCTTATTCCTCTGTCAAGAGTCCTGAGGAATGACATCTCCTCCTCGCGGATGACGCTTTCGATGAGTTTCTGCTGCCTGCCCAGCTCCGGATAGGCCTCTCCCATGTCGGAGACAAGCTGAGGGATCAGCGCGCAGAGGAACGGCTCGTCGAATCCAAGGAACGTGTAGCCGTAGCGGACGGCGCGGCGCAGGATCCTTCTGATCACGTAGCCGGCCTTCACGTTGGACGGCAGCTGTCCGTCGGCGATGGAGAAGGCTATCGCCCTGATGTGGTCGGCGATGACACGCATGGCGACCTCTGTCTTTCCGTTCTCATGGTATTTGTGGCCGGAGAGCTCCTCGATCTTGCCGATCATTCCGGAGAACACGTCCGTGTCGTAGTTGCTGGTCTTGTCCTGCAGCACCATACAGAGCCTTTCAAAGCCCATTCCGGTGTCGATGTTCTTGGCCGGGAGCGGCTCAAGCGATCCGTCGGCCTTGCGGTTGTACTGCATGAACACGAGGTTCCAGATCTCGATCACCTGGTCGTTGTCGGTGTTGACGAGATCCTTTCCGGGGATCCTGGCGATCTCCTCGTCCGTGCGCAGGTCGATGTGGATCTCGCTGCAAGGGCCGCAAGGGCCTGTGTCGCCCATCTCCCAGAAGTTGTCGTGCTTGTTGCCGAGGATGATGTGATCCTCAGGCATGAGCTTCAGCCAGGCCTGCCTGGCCTCGTCGTCGAGGGCTGTACCGTCCTCGGACGAGCCTTCGAACACGGTGGCGTAGAGTTTTGACTTGTCGATCTTGTAGACTTCCGTCAGCAGTTCCCATGCCCAACTGATGGCCTCGGCCTTGAAGTAGTCTCCGAAGCTCCAGTTGCCGAGCATCTCGAACATCGTGTGATGCCTGCCATCGTGTCCCACTGCTTCAAGGTCGTTGTGTTTTCCGCTGACTCTGAGGCATTTCTGTGAGTCTGTGGCTCTTTTCATCTTGGGAGTTGTGTTGCCGAGGAATATGTCCTTGAACTGGTTCATGCCGGCGTTGGTGAACATCAGCGTCGGGTCATTCTTTATCACCATCGGGGCGGAAGGCACGATCGTGTGTCCCTTCGATGCGAAGAAGTCCAAAAATTGCTGTCGAATCTCTTTAGAGGTGTACATATCTAAAAATCAATTAATTCATGAATATTCTCCCGTGCCGGCAAGAAAAACTTTTTCAGAAAGGCACGGAATTGGCAAAATTATAACATTTTTCGGGATATATCGCAAAAAAGGGTATATTTGTAGACTATGGGGAAGTATATTCTTAATCCGGAGACCTTATTATATGAGATGAAGGAGGTGTCCTTGAAGTCGAAAGTCTTCAAGGGGTTGCTGCTGTTCGCCGGTAGTGTGGCGATGGCGGTCCTCTACATCTGGCTCTTTACTTCCGTTCTTGGCTATGACCTGCCGAAGACGGCCTTTCTCAAGGCTGAGAGGGCCCGCTGGGACGCCAGGATGGATCTGATGAACACCAAGCTTGACCGCTGCGAGGAAAGCATCGAGGCGTTGAGGGTGAGGGATGACGACATCTACAGATCCATATTCGGAATGAACGAGATTCCCGCGGGCGTGAGGAACGCCGGCATCGGCGGGGTGGACAGGTACTCTTTCCTCGACGGCCTTGAGTCGGACGACAGGCTTAAGAACACCGCCTTGAGGATCGACAGGCTGACCAGGAAGGTCTATGTCCAGAGCAAGTCTTTCGACGAGGTGGCCGCTGTCTCCAAGACAGCCGGTGACATGGCCTCCTGCATCCCGGCGATCCCGCCCATCGTGCCGGATCCGTCCAGGTACAAGATGTCCAGTCCTTTCGGCTACAGGACCGATCCTTTCACCGGAGCGTCCAGGATGCACACAGGTCTGGATTTCGCGATGAAGATCGGCAATCCTGTCTATGCGACGGGTGACGGCGTGGTGGAGTCTGTCAAGTTCGAGTTCTTCGGCTACGGCAACTCGATCACCATCAAGCACGGCTTCGGCTACGAGACCATCTACGCCCATCTTAACTCCGTCAAGGTGATCGAGGGAATGAAGGTCAAGAGAGGGGACTGCATCGGTGAAAGCGGCAAGTCCGGACGCTCAAGCGGCCCTCACCTGCACTACGAGGTGGTCTACAAGGGCCGCAAGGTGAATCCTGCCAACTATCTTGACATGTCGATGTCTGTCCAGGAATATTCTGACATGTTGAGGATGAGGGAGAGCGAGAGCGGGATGCCGTCGTCGATGAGGCATAGTTTCAGTGTTAGACACAGATGATGAGGAGGTTGGCCGATGAAGGAGAGGTACGAGTTTGACAAGGTTCGGATGGAGTTCCGAAAGGTCACGCATTCGGTGTGGTCGATTCTGGGCAAGGCTGCCGTGTACTTTCTGGTGACAGCGTCCCTGGCTGTCGTCTATTATGTGGTCTTCTCGTTTGTGATAAGCACGGACTCGGAGCGTAAGCTCAAGAGGGAGAATCAGATGTACCGTCAGATGTACAAGGATCTGGAGGCGAGGGAGGCATTGGTCGATGATGTGCTGGAAGGCCTTATGGTGAAGGACAACGAGATCTACCGCAACCTTTTCAACTCTGACGCTCCGGATCTGGGCAACATCTATTCCGACGGACTGCTGTCCCGGGTGGATTCGATACCGGACGATCTGATTGTGAGATATTCAAAAGAGAGGCTTGACACGCTGTCCCGGATCTCCGAACGGGTCGAGGCCAATTTCCAAAGGATAATGGAAAGGATTTCGGACAAGTCGGTGGTTCTTCCTCCGATGACGAATCCTCTGGAGAACTTCTCCTATGCAAGGACAGGGGCTTCCGTCGGGGACAAGATCAATCCTTTCTACAAGGTCACGGCTTTCCACGGCGGCCTGGATCTGATCTCGCAGCAGGGAGAACCGGTCGCCGCCGCGGCAGATGGCGTTGTGAACAGGGTTACCCATTCGTCCAAGGGTCTTGGGAACGTGGTCGAGATCGACCACGGCAATGGTTATCTCACCCGCTATGCCCACTTGGAGAACACCCGCGTCCTGAAAGGACAGAAGGTGACAAGAGGACAGAGGATCGGCCAGGTCGGGATGTCGGGCAACTCGTTCGCCCCGCATCTTCACTACGAGATCCAGAAGGACACGCTGCTGATGGATCCTCTGAACTATCTTTTCGCATCCGTGAGTCCGGACGAGTACATGAGAATGCTTTTCATGTCCGTGAACACTGGTCAGTCAATGGATTAATAAAACTATTCAGGAATATGGAAAAGTTATACTATACAATCGGCGAGGCCGCCGACATTCTGGGGGAGAGCACGTCTTTGGTGCGCTTCTGGTCCAACTCTTTCCCGAAGTACATCAAGCCTAAGAGGAACGCGAAGGGGAACCGCCTTTTCACGGCGGAGGATCTTGAGTGCCTCAAGCAGATCCATCTGCTCGTGAAGGAGCAGGGACTGACTTTGGAAGGGGCCGCGAAGAAGATCGCCGCTGACAGGAAGGCTGTCGAAGGGCGCGTGAAGGCTTTGGACAGCCTGAAGGAGATACGCCGCCAGCTGGTTGAGGTTAAAAAATCTTTATAGGTATGACAATCAAGGACATAGCTTCCGTTATAGAGTCGTTTGCCCCGCTTTCCATACAGGAGAGCTGGGACAACAGCGGTCTAGTCATCGGATCCGAGGCACAGGAGGTCCACGGAGTTCTCCTTGGGTTTGACTGCACGGCGGATCTGGTGGACGAGGCGGTCAGCCTTGGCGCGGACATGATCATCACCCATCACCCGCTGATTTTCTCGGGACTGAAAAAGATTTCCCCTGACGATCCTGTCGGGCTGGCGGTGATGAAGGCCGTCTCGGCGGGCATTGCTGTCTATGCGGCCCACACGAGCGCCGACAAGGTGCTTGGGGGAGTCAGCGGCGCAATGGCGAAAAGGCTGGGGCTCAAGGATGTACGGGTCTTGGACGAGGAGCCGGGCGGCTTTGGCCTCGGTGCGGTCGGCGACCTTCCGCAGCCGATGGACGGCGGAAGTTTCATTGAATATGTCAAGTCAAGGTTCGGCCTCAGGATGATCCGTTGCTCGCATCTTCCTCAGGAGCCGGTGTCCAGGGTCGCCATGTGCGGCGGCTCCGGCGGCTCCCTGATCGAAAAAGCCCGTGAGGCGGGCGCCCAGGCCTATCTCTGCGGAGACATATCCTACCACCACTTCTTCACCACTAAGAATTTTATGGTCATGGATATAGGCCATTTCGAGGGGGAAGTGGAGATTGTGGATATATTATTTTCTCTGTTAAGGAAAAAATTTCCTAACTTTGCAATCTCTACCAGCTCAAGGCTGGAGACAAGTAATCCGGTATATTATTATTAGTCAGATAGCTATATGGCAACTAAAAAAATCAAGAAAGTCGAGACACCGATAGACCAGAGGGAGACATTCGTTTCCCTCCAGAAGAATTTCGCTGACTCTGAAATCAGCGTCGAGGAAAAGCTTAAGACACTCTACGCTCTTCAGGAGGCGGATTCCGCGATTGACAAGATCATGCAGATGCGCGGAGAACTCCCGTCGGAGGTTGAGGCTCTTGAGAACGAGATAACGGATCTTAAGGCCCGTCAGGCTCAGGACACGGCTGTCATCGAGGCTTACAATCAGACAATAGCCGAGAACAGGCAGAGCATTGTCGATTGCGATGTCCAGATCGAGAAGTATCAGCAGCAGCTGAATGACATCTCCAACAGCCGCGAGTATGATTCCATCAACAAGGAGATAGAGAATCAGGGACTTCTCCGTCAGATCGCTCAGAAGAACATAAACGACACCAAGGCGGCCATCGCCGAGAAGAGGGACGACATCGAATCTCTCAAGGACTACATCGCCGTCAGGAACGATGACCTCAAGGCCAAAAGGGAGGAACTTGCCACAATCGTGGAGTCCACATCCAAGGAGGAGAAGAAACTCCGCTCAGTCAGAGAGGATTGCGCCAAGAAGATCGACCCGAGGACAATGAGCGCCTATGATCGTATCAGAGCCAGCGTGCACAATCATCTCGCGGTGGTTTCGGTCTACAACGGGGACTCCTGCGGAGGCTGCTTCAACACGATCACTCCTCAGCGTCTCGTGGACATCGCTTCCAACAAGAAACTCATCATTTGTGAGCATTGCGGCAGGATCATCGTCAATCCTGACTTTGAATAGACCGCTACCCAACATTTAGGAATATGCCTGACCAGCCCGGAAAAACATCCAGAAAGAAGGCGAGGCCAGTTGATTTGGACACTCTTGGGCTTGAGATGGGAAACAAACCGCCTCAAGCTCTTGAAGTCGAAGAGGCTGTCCTCGGCGCCATGCTGATTGAGCCCTCATCCGTTGACACGGCGCTTGAGGAGCTTACTGTCTCTTGTTTCTATGACCCTCGTCACAGAATGATTTTCGAGGCCATGAACGAGCTTGTCAACGAGCATGTGTCGGTGGACATAGTCACGGTCAGCACCAAGCTCCGGGCCAAAGGCAATCTTGAGGCTGTGGGAGGTCCTGTGGCGCTTGCCGGCCTGTCCGAGAAAGTCGGAGCCGCGGCCCACATCGAGTACTACGTCAGGATACTGAAGCAGAAGAGTATCCAGAGGGAACTGATCACAGCGTCGTACGAGATACTCAAGGATTCCTACGATGATGCCATCAATGTTGATCTTCTGATCGACGAGGCGCAGTCAAAGATCTATGGAGCCATCCAGAACAGCGTGAAGAACGATGTCAAGGACGTGGGGGCCGTGATCAACGACGCCATGAAGGAGATCGAGAAGAATCAGAATGCCGACGGCCTGAGCGGTGTTCCGTCCGGTTTCCTTTCGCTTGACCGTGTCACGAGGGGCTGGCAGAAATCCGACCTCATTATTCTGGCGGCGAGACCTTCCGTCGGTAAGACGGCTTTCGCGCTCAATTTGGCCAGGAACGCGGCTGTGGACTATCACATGCCGGTGGCTGTGTTCTCTTTGGAGATGTCGGCGCTTCAGCTGGTAATGAGGCTCATGACGACCGAGTCCGGTCTGTCGGCTGACAAGCTGAAGGGCGGTACGAAACTGGAGGCGTGGGACTGGCAGCAGCTGGAGACCCGGCTGGCCTCGTTGTCGAAGGCTCCTTTGTACATCGATGACACTCCGAGCATTCCTTTGATGGAGTTCCGCACGAAGGTCAAGAGGCTTGTGAAATCCAAGGATGTCAGACTTGTGATCGTTGATTACCTCCAGCTGATGCAGGGACCGGTCGAGCTTCGCGGAATCCGTGAGCAGGAGGTCGCTGCGATCTCCAGAACGCTCAAGGCCACAGCCAAGGAACTCAATGTCCCGATCATCGCGCTCTCGCAGCTGTCCCGTGACGCTGTGAAACGAACCGGAGGCAGCGGAAAGCCTCAGTTGAGCGACCTCCGTGAGTCCGGATCAATCGAGCAGGACGCCGACATGGTGATATTCATTCATCGTCCTGACTACGTGGGACTTGGAGAAACTCCTGACGGGAAGGAAACCACACAGATCATCATCGCCAAGCATCGTAACGGCGAGGTGTGTGACATCGACATGCTCTTCAAGGCGGAGCAGGTGCGTTTCGTGGAGCCGGGGGATTCCCTGACCGCGAGGGCGGAGGAGATGGGCGGCATGGAGTCCGCCATGAACAATGATTTTGCCAATAACACTGATTTCTGATGGACACGACAAGACTCTTCGGCATCCTTGCCGCCATATTCATCATCTCTTCCGTTCCGGTATTTGCCGGCGACGAGGGAAAATGTATTCCTGTGAAGAATCTTAAGGAGGAGAATCTGGCTTTCAAGGGAGGGGAGAAACTGGTGTTCACTGTCCATTTTAAATGGGGGCTGATCAACGCCGACGTGGCGCAGGCGACCCTAAAGGTGGACACCACCATCCTTAACGGCAGGAAAGTCTTCCATGCGTCCCTGACCGGCAAGACTCAGAAATTCTACGAGAAGTTCTTCCGTGTCAAGGAGGATCTGGACTCCTGGTTCACGAGGGACGGCCTTAAGCCGATGAAGTTCACGAGGTTCGCCAAGGAGGGGAAATACACCTGCACGAACCTCTACATGTACGACCACACGCCCGGGGACGAGAAGATCTCCGCATCGTTGAACAATTCCAGAAAGGGGGATTTCTCGGCGACCCTGCCGCTGGACAAATGCACCTACGACATTCCGCTGATGTACTATGTGCTGCGGAACATCGACACGGAGAAACTTGAGGAAGGAAAGGACTATCCGATGACGTTTGCCGTCGATGATGATGTGTACACCCTCCATTTCAGGTATTTGGGCAAGGAGAACAAGTACATCGACGGGATCGGGTCGATCCGCTGCCTGAAGTTGAGCTTCGAGGTGGTGTCAGGTGAGGTCTTTTCGGGAGAGTCGGATCTCTACGGCTGGTTCTCGGACGACGAGAACAGGATTCCGGTCTGGTTCACGGCTCCTCTTAAGATAGGCAAGGTGCAAGGTCGCCTGCGCTCCTATTCAGAACTCAGGAATCCTTTCTCCTCAATCGTTGAATGAGTTGATTTTAAGGAATATGGCTACGGGGGAGGTCTCACACAAAGGAACGGTCATTTCTGTAGGGCAAGACAGGATCTCTGTCCGGATAGTGTCCGAGTCGGCTTGCTCGGCCTGCCACGCCGCAGGGCTTTGCGGAGCCTCTGAGTCAAAGAACAAGATTGTGGATGTCCCCGTCTATGGAGGACAGACATATTCAGTAGGCCAGGAAGTCGAGGTTTGCCTTGCGAGGAAGATGGGACTCAAGGCAGTCTTGCTTTCTTATGTGATTCCTTTGGTGATATTACTGATTTTAGTGTTAACTTTGTCGTCGATTGGACTCGGCGAGCTTGTCTGTGGACTTGCCTCGATCGGGGGAGTCGCGCTATATTACCTCATACTCTATTTCCGCAGGGACAGCCTGGCGGAGGGGTATGTGTTTTATGTTAGAAAGTAATTTTTTTATTTGGCTTTATGACAACAATAATCATCTGGACCGTCGCAGTCATCACGGGGCTTGGCCTCCTGCTGGCGCTGGCCCTCTACATTGTCGCGCAGCGGTTCAAGGTTGAGGAGGATCCGCGCATCGAGGAGGTGGAGAAGGTCATGCCAGGCGCTAACTGCGGTGGTTGTGGTTTCGCCGGCTGCCACGCTTTCGCGGAGGCTGCGGTGAAGGCTCCGAATCTGGACAACAACTATTGCCCTGTCGGAGGCAACGAGACAATGAAGAAGGTGGCCGCCATCCTTGGCTACGAGGTCAAGGAAAAGGCTCCTATGGTGGCGGTTGTGCGCTGCGCCGGAACCTGCGCCGCCAGGCCGAGGACCAATGAATATGACGGCTCGGCTTCCTGCAAGGTGAAGGCCGCTCTCTACGCCGGCGACACCGGCTGCTCTTTCGGCTGCCTTGGCTGCGGAGACTGTGTGGCCGCCTGCCAGTTCGGCGCGCTGTCGATGGATCCCCAGACAGGTCTTCCGGTCGTGGATCAGGAGAAGTGCACAGCCTGCGGAGCCTGTGTCAAGGCTTGCCCTAAGTCCATCATAGAGTTGAGGGCGAAGGGTCCGCGTGGAATGAGGATCTTTGTCTCGTGTGTCAACAAGGACAAGGGGCCGGCGGTCAAGAAGGCCTGCTCGGTCGGTTGCATTGGGTGCGGAATATGCGCGAAGACCTGCACGCATGACGCCATCACCGTAGAGAACAATGTGGCCTACATCGACTTCGCGAAGTGCAAGCTCTGCCGCGAGTGCGAGGCGATGTGTCCTACCGGAGCGATCATCGGGGTGAACTTCCCTAAGCCACTGGACAAGGATGCCGTCAAGGCCCGTGTCCAGGAACGTCAGAAGAAAGCGAGGGAGGCCGCCGCGGCTGCCGCCACAGTAAAGAAGGAGGAACAGAACAATGGCTAGAAGAACATTCTCAATCGGTGGCGTGCATCCTAATGACGCCAAGATCTCCCGCGGCTGCGCCATCGAGGCGCTTCCGCTGCCCCAGACCGTGTACATTTCCCTTGCCCAGCACATCGGGGCTCCGGCCAAGCCGGTAGTGGCAGTGGGCGACAAGGTTAAGGTCGGCCAGCCGATCGCCGAGCCGGGCGGATTCGTGTCCGCGTTCATCCATTCCTCCGTTTCCGGAACCGTGAAGTCGATCGGCCCGCGCAAGGATCTCGCCGGCAACACCCAGACCTATGTCGAGATCGCCGTCGAGGGTGACGATTGGGCTGAAGGCATAGACCGTTCGGAGACTCTCGTGACCGAGATCCCGGATGACGGCAAGGCCATTATCGAGAAGATCCGTCTCGGCGGAGTCGTGGGACTCGGCGGAGCGACCTTTCCTACCCATGTGAAACTTACCCCGCCTCCTGGAAAGAAGTGCGAGATGTTGATAATCAATGGCTGTGAGTGCGAGCCTTACCTCACGTCCGATTTCCGCACGCTTCTGGAGAAGGGTGAGCAGGTCGTTGTCGGCACAGCCCTCATCAAGCAGGCTCTCGGCGTAGCGAACGCCACGATAGCCATCGAGGACAACAAGCCGGAGGCGATAGAGCATATTCAGAAAGTACTTTCGGAATTGAAGGGAAAGTCTTCCAAGTACGACGGGATCGAGGTGCTTTCTCTGATGAAGAAATACCCCGAGGGTGGCGAGAAGCAGCTGATTGACGCTGTGATGCACCGTCAGGTGAAGTCCGGCGGCCTGCCTATCGACGTGGGCGCCGTCGTCCAGAATGTGGCCACGGCTCTGGCGGTCTATGATGCCGTTCAGAAGAACAAGCCTTTGATTGACAACTCCGTGACCGTCACCGGCGAATGCTTCCCTAAGCAGGCCAATCTGCTTGTCAGGGTCGGCACTCCGCTGCGCTACATCGTCGATTACCTCGGAGGGGTTCCGGAAAGCGCCGCCAAGATCATCAGCGGCGGCCCTATGATGGGTAAGGCTGTCGCCAATCTCGACGCGGCCACCCTGAAGGGAACGGGAGCCTTGCTCTTCCTCACCGCCGAACAGACCAAGAGGCATCCGGAAGGCAACTGCATCCGCTGCGGTAAATGCGCCGACGCCTGCCCTATGGGACTGGAGCCGTTCCTGCTCTATCGTCTCGCCAAGGCCGGCAACACCGACGAGCTTGAGGCGAACGCCGTTCAGGACTGCATCCAGTGTGGATGTTGCCTCTACACCTGCCCTTCCTACATCCCGCTTCTGGATGTCATCAGTCTGGCAAGAGGCCAGGTAATGGGAATAATGAAGGCTCGCGCCGCTGCCGCCAAGGCCGCCGCCGAAGCCGCAAAAGCAAAAACTGTTTAAGAATATGGATAGATTGTTGGTTTCACCGTCTCCGCACCTTCATTCCAAGACCACAACTCCGGTCTTGATGAGGGATGTCGTGATCGCCTTGATCCCTGCTGTCGCGGTCTCGGTCGTGTTCTACGGCCTTGCCGAACTGCTGGTGCTGGCTGTCAGTGTCATCTCCTGCGTGGCGCTGGAGTATTTGATAACTAAATATTTGCTCAAGGCTCCGTCCACCGTGGGCGACTGGTCAGCCGCCGTTACGGGCATCCTGCTGGCGCTCAACCTTCCCGCCTCGACTCCTTGGTGGGTAGTGTTCATCGGCGCGGTGGTCGCCATCGGAGTAGCGAAGATGACATTCGGAGGCCTTGGACAGAATGTGTTCAACCCGGCTCTTGTCGGCCGTGTGTTCCTGCTCATCTCATTTCCTACCTACATGACCGACTGGACGATCCCGGGAGGACTTTTCGGCGCTGACGCGGTTTCCGGAGCCACTCCTCTGGGAGTCATCAATGAAGGCCTCATGAAGGGAGCGTCCGCCGCCGATCTGATCGCGCAGAACGGCTTCTCGGCCTCTCAGATGCTCTTCGCCAACATCGGCGGTTCGGCAGGCGAGGCGAGCGCCATCGCGATCCTCATCGGTTTCGTCTATCTGCTTGTCCGCAAGGTCATCAAGCCGTGGATCACACTTTCGATCCTTGGAACCGTGGCTCTGGTCTCCACCGTCTTCTGGATGGCCGACCCCACCCACTTCACAGGGCCGCTTTTCAACCTTCTCACCGGTGGTCTCCTTCTCGGTTCCTGTTTCATGGCAACCGACTATGTGACCTCTCCGATGAGTACCAAGGGCGGAATCATCTTCGGTGTGGGCATCGGTTTCATCACTTTGATGATCAGGTACTTCGGATCCTATCCGGAAGGAGTGAGCTTCGCTATTCTTATCATGAACTCTGTGGTTCCGCTTCTTAACAAGTGGTTCCATCAGAAAAAATACGGGAGGGCATAGGCTATGGCAGTAAAATCCAATCTCACCACAATGGCTGTCTGCCTGACAGTCGTGTGTCTGGTCTGCTCGGCGCTTCTTGGCGGAATGTACGCTCTGACAGCCGAACCGATCGAGAAGGCCAACGCGGACATCCTCAAGGCCTCCATCGGAGCCGTGCTTCCGGAAGGAGGCGAACTCTCCGACGCAAAGCCGGTAGAAGTCGGCGGCCAGGCTTCTGAATATTACGTCAGCACCGTAGACGGCGCTCCTGTGGCCTACGCCGTGAAATCCACGACCGTAGGTTTCGGCGGCCCGCTCGTCCTGATGGTCGGCATCACCGCCGACGGTGTGGTCTACAACACTTCGGTCCTGTCTCACAACGAGACCCCGGGCCTTGGTGCCAAGTGCAACACTGACGAGAAGTTCATGAACCAGTTCAAGGGCTTCGATCCTTCGTCCAAGTCGTTGACAGTCAAGAAGGACGGGGGCGATGTGGATGCCATCACGGCTTCCACCATCACTTCCAGAGCCTACTCACAGGCTGTGGACAACGCGGTCAAGGCATTTAATTCAATCAAAGGAGAATAGACTATGAGCAGCAATAAACTGAACATTTTCACCAAGGGCTTCTTCAAGGAGAACCCTACATTTGTCCTGCTTCTTGGTATGTGTCCTACGCTGGCGACCACTACCTCGGCCATCAACGGTCTGAGTATGGGTCTCGCCACCCTCTTTGTCCTCGTGCTTTCGAACATCGCCATCTCGGCGATCGCCCCGGTGGTTCCGGACAAGGTGCATATTCCTGTCTATATCGTGGTCATCGCCACTTTTGTGACGATCCTCCAGTTCGCCATGCAGGCCTACACACCGGCGATGTACACCACTCTGGGCCTGTTCATCCCGCTCATCGTCGTGAACTGCATCGTCCTCGGACGCGCCGAGGCTTTCGCAAGCAAGAACGGCATCCTGGACTCCGCCCTTGACGGATTTGGAATAGGCTTGGGCTTCACCCTCTCCCTGACGATTCTGGGAATCGTCCGCGAGATCCTGGGCAGCGGCTCGGTCTTCGGCTACAGGTTCATCACCGGTGACGGCATCCTCGTGTTCGTGATGGCTCCGGGAGCGTTCCTCGCTTTGGGCTACCTTATGGTTCTGTTCAACAAAATCGCTAAAAAGAACTAAATCATGGAATATTTCCTCATAATAATCTCGGCGATCTTCGTCAATAACATCATGCTTGCCCAGTTCCTGGGCACATGTCCGTTCCTGGGTGTCTCCAACAAGATCTCCACTGCCACCGGCATGGCCGGAGCCGTGTGCTTCGTGATCACCCTCGCGACTTTGGTGACCTACCTCATCAACCAGTACCTTCTGGTGGCGTTCGGTCTCCAGTTCCTGCAGACCATAGCCTTCATCCTTGTGATCGCCGCCCTTGTGCAGATGGTGGAGATCGTGCTGAAGAAGATCAGCCCGTCCCTCTATCAGGCTCTCGGAATATTCCTCCCTCTGATCACCACGAACTGCGCCGTTCTCGGTGTGGCTCTCAACGTGGTTTCCAAGGAGTTCGCGTTCGGCGGCCCCGCCCACATGTTGAACCTCGGCGAGTCGGTGGTCTATGCCTTCGCCAATGCGGTCGGCTACGGCATGGCCCTCATCCTGTTCGCCGGTCTTCGTGAGCACCTCGATTTGAATGAAGTCCCTAAGCCGTTCAAAGGCATTCCGATAGCCCTTGTCACTGCCGGTATCCTCGCCATGGCGTTCATGGGATTCTCTGGTTTAGTATAGTTTTTGCAGATTAATAGATTTTTTGGATTACTTAATCTGTAGATACTTTTAAGATTTGTTATTATGAAAAGAACAATTTTGATCCTTGCCGCTGTCCTTGGTTTCGCAGTTGCGGCAAGCGCCCAGCCAAAGGCTCTTGGTGTGCGCATCGGTTGGGGTGTTGACATCACTTATCAGAATTACTTGAACAGCGCGGACTTCCTTGAGTTCGACCTTGGCCTTGATGACGGCTACAACTCAAGCAATTTCCATGTTGACGGTGTCTACAATTTCATGATTGCCCAGCCGGACTGGACAAGAGGCAAATGGGGCTTCTATGGTGGTCCTGGCGTATCCCTTGCCGTTTGGGACAATGATGACAAGGACAATGTTGTCTATGCCGGCATCGTCGGCAACCTTGGCCTGGAGTACACCTTCAACATCCCGCTCCAGCTTTTCATCGACGTGCGTCCTCGTCTTATGTTCGGCGACGGCGGTGTCAGAAGCAAGGGCATATTCAACTTCGGACTTGGAATCTGCTACTCGTTCTAGTTTAGGGACCTGGTCTTAAAATAGCGAATCCTCAAAGGGACTGGCCATAATCTCTGGTCAGTCCCTTTGCCGTCTCTTCTTCTCTGTGTCCTTGTCCCGTACGCAAAACCGCCCTATCTGCTCACGAGGCCCTGTGTTGGCACCCTCCCGTACGCAAAACCGCCCTATCTGCTCACGAGACCCTGCGTTGGCACCCTCTCGTACGCAAAACCGCCCTATCTGCTCACGATACCCCGTGAGCCTCTCTGGTCGCGGAATTTGTCGGGGTTTCCGCCCTTGTGGTTCGGCAGGCTCGCCAACCGGGTTAGGCTGGCTCGTGGCTTTACTTCAGGAGATCACTCATGGCCTTCAGGTCGGGCTGGAGGCCGGTCATCAGAGGGTAGCCTGTGAGGGCCTGGTACAGGAGCCAGCGGTGACCGGAGATGTAAGTGCAGTCTGCGGCGGCGAGTTTCATACGGGCCTCGTCGTCGAAGGAAGGAGTCTTGTAGTTGGCCTCCAGTATGACCTTATGCTGTCCGGCATCCTCACCGGCGAAGTCATCGGCGGTAAACTCGGCGATTTCCGGCAGAGCCATAGGCAGGGTGTAGATAACCAGATCACATTCCTTCACAGCCTCCTTGAAATCGGAGATTGGATCCGGAAGGAAGCCATATTCAGGCATGTCGTCGGCGATGGCCTGTGCCTTCTCCGGCGTGCGGTTCATCAGAATGGTGGCGAACCCAAGCTCGGCTGCGGCCACGGCAGCAGCCCTCCCCGCACCTCCGCAACCGACCACAAGTGCTTGTGGCTCACGGCTGAACGTACGGCTGAGTGTCATCAGGAAGAACTGGTGCATCTTCACGAAGAACTTGTCCCCGAAATTGCCGATGAACTCCTCCACGATGCCCGGGAAATAGGCTTCCACGACGGACGTGACGATACCGGTGAAGTCAGAATTGTAAGCCTCGACACCATCGTCACCTTTCACCAGAAGGTTCGTCGCCCCGATCCGCACGACCGGCCCCGAGATGCTTCCCTCGCCCCTGCGGGCCATCTCCAGGACCTTTGAATATGCCAGTTCCTTGAATGGAGCGGTGACGTTGACGGCGGCATATTCATCAATGAACCGCTGAAAGGACTTTTCAAAGTCGCCTCCCTCAATCAGATCGTATGAATATTCACCGCCCTTGACACCCTTGTACGCCGCCTCGAACAGTGCCGGGCTGCCGGATCCCTTGATCGGATCACCTATGAGACCATATTTCGCCATATTCCTAATTCCTTTTTAAGAAGCTATTTTGATCTGTTTGAATGTCTTCTCTCCTCAAAGGACATTTCAAACAAAAAGATTGATGCGAAGTTAGCAAACAGCACGGCTTTCTGCAAATCATATTCATATTCACAGAAAAGAAAAGTTTGGATGGCAGGAATTATTTAGTATATTTGCAATTGTCATTTGATAGTATTATTGTAGGACAAACAAGGCGGACATCCGACCCCTTTTCAGGATGTTCGCCTTTTTAAGATTTCTACCGATGGGAGGTGGCGTAAATGGTTGAGAAGCCGGGAATCTGTCTGTGGAATGTGTTACAGGCACATATCTTGCTGGCAGGAGGATGAAATTCTTTTCACTATGAGACTTAGGAATATCTTTGCCGCGATGCTGGCTATTGTCTGCTGCGGCGTTTGCGCTCAGGCTCAGGACAGGATTCATCTGCTGGACTCACGGCGTGTCATCGAGGCCAAGGTCATCGAGATAGGGGAGGTTGACATCATCTACAGGCTTTACAACAACCTTGAGGGACCGGACTACAGGCTTTCCACATCCAGAATAGAAAGCATTGATTTCGAGAACGGTACAAGGCAGCTGTTCGCAGGCAGGAGGGGATTCGCCACGGGACCGTACGCCGACGGCTACATGGACGGCTATGATGACGGATGCCTTGACTACCGTTGGGGACATTACTATTTGCATGACCGCAGAATCCGTCGGCAGGAACTTACCGACTACATCGGCTATTCGCTTTACGGAGGGAAATACAGAAAGGCGTCAAATAATTATTTCTGGGGCATGGCACTCACCGGATACGGGGTTCTTGCTCTGATAGCCTCGACGACCGGGCTTGTTTTTGAAAGCAGGATGAATAGTGATCCTGCTTTCCAAGACGATTTTTTCAAGGATAATTCCAATACGCTAGGCTATGTCCTTGGCTATGCGACCGGAGCCGCCTGCCTCGGAGTCGGCATTCCTCTCTGGATCAAGGGAGACAGACAGTTGAACGGGATCGCGGACGACTACAACCGCAACTATGGCCACCGGAACCTCGGCTACGGTTCTTCACTCACCGTCGGCCCTACCCGTTCGGGAATCGGCCTTGCGCTGAACTTCTAAATGATTTGACCTTCGGGCCGGCTACTGGCTCGCACATCGGTGTGTCCGGTTCTGGCCACCTTGTATGCCCAGTTCTTGCGTCTGGCTTCTCCTCTCGGCTCCTTGCTGAGAATGAAGGTTAAGTAATTATCTTATTGAGAGATATGTTATCCCGCATCCGGCTGTTCTGGTCGGAGCGGGGTGAATTATTTCACTAATTATCAAGATGTTGGCTTCCGTGGAAAAAAATGTGTGGAATACTTGGCGGAAGTTGGGGAAAACGGAATATTTTGACTAAATTGCAATGTTTTGGGGCCGTGCGACGGCCTGGACATTTTACATGGTAGGCGGCGGGGGAAATCTGCCGCTGACTTAACATAACTAAACACTTTAAGATTATGTCACTGAACAAAGTAATGCTGATCGGTAACGTTGGAAAAGACCCGGAAGTACGTTACCTTGATGGAAACAACAACCCTGGTTCGGGAAGCACTAAGGTGGCGACGTTCACCCTTGCGACTACTGAACGCTATCGTGACCGCAATGGAGAACTTCGAGAGAACACGGAATGGCACAACATCGTTGCCTGGAGGAATTCGGCTGATGTGGCGGAGAAGTACATCCGCAAGGGTACCCAGCTGTACATCGAAGGAAGGCTCAGGACGCGGTCATGGACAGACCAGACTGGCAACAAGAGGTACACTACCGAGGTAACTGTGGACAATCTGCAGCTTTTGGGCAAGAAGTCGGACAATCCTGGGGCGCATGATGGCGGGCAGGGTTATGCCCAGGGCGGTTATCAGTCCCAGGGACAGCAAGGGTACGGGCAGCCGGCGGTCCGGCAGACCCAGGGGCCGGTGCAGCAACCGATGCAGCAACCGGTGCAACAACCGATGCAACAGCCTGTGCAGCAGGCTCCTGTAAATCCGATCGAGGTGGCGGCGGCGGACATGCCGCAGGATGACCTCCCGTTCTGATCGAGGCGGCGGCCTGGGTGCGGAGCCTTCTCACAGGTGCCGGCGACAGGCGACCGGAACAGTTATTCAGGAATATACAAAACGAATATTTTCAAACATGAGTTCAAAACTTGACGTAGTCCTTGGCCTCCAGTGGGGAGACGAAGGAAAAGGTAAAATTGTGGATGTGCTTGCAGGCCGCTATCCGGCGGTGGCGAGATTCCAGGGCGGCCCGAACGCCGGACACTCCCTGCATTTCGACGGCAAGAACTTCGTGGTCCGCAGCATTCCTTCAGGAATATTCCGTGAAGGCTCCACCAACATCATCGGAAGCGGTGTCGTTCTGGATCCGATCACTCTCCGGGAGGAATGCGCGAACGTGGAGAAGATGAACATCGACCCTAAGAAGAAGTTGTTCATCTCCAAGAAGACGCACCTGATTCTTCCGACCCACAGGCTTCTGGACGCGGCCTACGAGGCTGCGGCAGGGAAGGGCAAGATCGGCTCCACGCTGAAAGGCATCGGACCGACCTACACCGACAAGATCAGCAGGCACGGTCTCAGGGTCGGCGACATCCTTGCTCCAGACTTCAAGGAGAGGTTCGGGAAGCTCAAGGCCAGACATCTACAGTTGCTCTCAGACCTTCATTTCGAATGTGACCCTGAAAAGGACGAGGCCGAGTGGATGAGCGCCATCGAGTTCCTTAAGGGATTCAATCTGATTGACTGTGAGTATTTTGTCAACAAATGGCTGGAGGATAAGCCGATGCTCGCCGAAGGCGCCCAGGGGTCGATGCTCGATGTCGACTACGGCTCCTATCCGTTCGTGACATCCTCGTCCACGACCGTCGGCGGAGTCTGCACCGGATTGGGAGTCGCCCCGTCAAAGGTCGGAAAGGTCTTCGGAATATTCAAGGCCTACTGCACCCGTGTGGGCAGCGGTCCGTTCCCGACGGAGCTTTTCGACGAGACAGGTGAGAGACTGCGTCAGGTAGGACACGAGTTCGGTGCTGTCACAGGTCGTCCTCGCCGCTGCGGATGGCTGGATCTCGTGGCTTTGAAATACACCGTGATGATCGACGGCGTGACCGACCTCATCATGATGAAGTCTGACTGTCTGGATGATTTCGAGACGATCAAGGTTTGCACCTCCTACAAGGTGGACGGCGTTGAGACCGACCAGGTTCCGTTTGATATCGCCGCCGAGATCGAGCCGGTCTACACCGAGTTCCCAGGCTGGAAGAAAGACCTGACGGAAATCCGCAAGGAAAGCGAGCTCCCGCAGGAATTCAAGGACTACATTCGCTTCATGGAGGGCTACCTCGGTGTCCCGATCAGCATAATCTCCCTCGGCCCGGACCGCGAGGCCACCATCGAGCGCTAAGATCAAGACTCTACATCGCAGCACCCCCGAAAGTCAACTTTAACTTCCGGGGGTATGTAGTGTACGCCCAGTGGGCTGCTGCCTAGGTCTCTCGTACGCAAAATCGGCCTTCTCGCTCACGGGAGGCTGCTGCCTATGTCTCTCGTGCGCAGAACCTGCCTTCTCGCTCACGGGATGCTGCCTAGGTCTCTCGTGCGCAGAACCGGCCTTCTCGCTCACGGGATGCTGCCGAGGTCTCTCGTGCGCAGAACCGGCCTTCTCGCTCACGGGAAGTTGCTGCCGAGGTCTCTCGTGCGCAGAACCGGCCTTCTTGCTCACGGGAAGCTGCCGGGGCAGGTGTGTGAGGCTGCGGCATCAGAGACTCAATGTCAGGCCGATGGCCCAGTGCTTGAAGCCGGGCCAGTAGTCGGTGTCCATGATGTTCATCGGGGAATATTTCGCATATACTCCCACATCCCGGAAATTGAGCTGGAACATCACATCGACGGTGGCGAGATTGCAGTGCGCCCTCTTGTACTTGTTCTTCTGCTTCTCATCGTTCAGCCGGTACTTGTTCACAATTGAGCTGCTGGCGTTGAGATTGACCACAGGACCGACGGAGAAGCCGACACCACGGTAAGCGTTGACACTAAGGATAAGCGGGAAGGTGACGCTGAACACTCTCAGCTTGGACACTTTAGGCTCGGCTTTCTCAGGCCATCCTCCGATCCGGATGTTCCCATCGTCATCTTTTGTCATCATTCCGCTCTTGGTCATGGCGAAATTCTTCCAGGAAAACCCGAGACCGTAGTTGAATGTCACGGAGCGCGATAGTTTGAAGTCATCGGTGCACAGATTCAGGAACACCTCGTACGAGCGTTGGGTTTTGAAATCCGGATTGCCCGAGTTGACATTCAGCAATGCCATGCCGAAATTGCCCGGCTCAACCTTATAGCGATGCCCGTATGATTTGGTCACCACCTTGCTGTAGAAAGGCACGTTGAAATCCAATCTGGAAAAGGCTCCATCCTCAGTCCTGTCCTTGCCGAAGGACAAGCTGAACCGCGTTGTGTCCTTGATGTCGATCTTGGAATTCGTATAGGTGTACGTGAAGGATGTGTCACACTCGGATCCGAAAATCTCCATCTTGTAGTAGACCTCTTTTTTAGGATCATAATGCTGTTTGACGGAATCAGGGCTATAGACAATCAGCAAGGAATCAGACATATAGTTCAACTTTTTTCCATCGGAGTTGTAACGGACCTTGACACCCGGCTTCTTTTTCTGAACTTTCACCGTATCAGCCGGATCGATGATTTTGAATTCAGAACGACGTGTGGCACGTGTCTGAGCTGACGCGATGTGGACGCACAGCAGCGACACAAGTAAAACTGTAAATAACCTCTTCATATTCTTCATTATTATCTTTGCTTGAACATTTTCTTAAGGTCGTTCATGGTGGCCTTGCCCCTGAGATAGACCACAGTCACGTAGGCCTGCTTAAACGGTCCTCGGGCATTCTCGTCCAGCTCATAGCCCACCACGGTGTTGCCGGCGGAATCCTGCGTGACCTTTTCCTTTCCTATTCCCTTGATCTGGAAGCCAATATATTCATTCTCCCCGCTTCCGTCCGCCCGCAGCCTCAAAAGGGCATAGTACATCTGCCCTCCGAAGTAGTCGATCTTCCGGTCAAGCGCATTACGGGAATCAGCCTCCACCAAAGACGCAACCCTGTCAATCGCCTGGGATCCCGCCTTGAAGCTGATGCTGCGGAAATACTTCAGGTTGTAGGGTTTGAGATCCGAGCCGCTCACCTCCGACATGGAGATCCTGGACATGTCCGAGACATCCAGGATGGAGCCGCTGAACAGGCTGTCAATCTGAAGTCCCTTCTGGGCGTGAGCCGCAACCAGGGTCAGAAGGCATAGAAACGCTGTCAAAAGAACTCTTTGTCTCATCATTTTCCGAATATTTCGTTTAACTGTTCATCCACGTCAGTTCCGCCGGAGAAAAGGTCGGCAAGGATGCAATCGACATCGTTCATCACAACCTCCCTGTCAGTCACTTTCTGCCCTCCGACATACGCGACGCAAACATTTTCCTTATTGTAGACACTCACTCCAAGAGTTATGAATATGCCGGCGCAGACTGCCGCGGCGACCCGAAGCCAGACGGCGCGGCGACTCCTCTTCCGTGAATATTCATTCGTCTTCTTCCGTGAGAGGGACTTGCCGACGGCGAAGTAGCCCATCACCGCGCGCGCTTCGGAATATTCAGGAGCCTGTCCCTCCGGCGAGGAGAGAAAGTCCTTGAGTCTCAGTTCCTCCGCTTCGGAAAGGGTTCCGTCGAAGTACCGTTTGATATATTCATTCATCTGTCTCATTTCTGAATTTGTCCCTTAAAATCTTTCTTGCTCTTGAGATGTGCATCCGGACCGCCTCCTGCCGCATTCCAAGGTCTTTGGCGATGCGCTCGAAGGATTGCCCTTCGTATTCGTGCTTTCTGACGATAAGCTTCTGGAGTTCAGTCAGCTCGCTGTCAACCGAGGCCTCGACTTTCCGAAAGAGCCGTTCCTTTTCCATGGCGTCGCCGCCCTCGTCCTCGACCTGATGTCCTTCGAGGCTCACCGTTTGTCTGCCACGCGCCTTGCGGAACTCGTCGATCTCCAGGTTCCTGCCCGTCCGCGAGAGCAGCCCGACCGCCTCCCTGACGCTTCCGACCTTGTACTTCCCACCCCACAGCCGACAGAAGGCATCCTGTAAGGTGTCTTCCGATTTCCACCGGCCCCGAAGGGCCAGGAACGCTTCTGTGAGAAAGTCACTCGTCATCGTTTGAACTTTTCACTAATATAAACGAAAACCCCGGGAAATTGTAACACATTCCCGCGGATTTTTCCAAGGACAGTCTCAAGCGGCCCCGGTGCGTTCGCCGAGATTGCGGGAGCGCAAGGCCGGTTGTCTGGCTGGTTAACTGGATGGCCATTTGGCTGGTCATCAGCTATGTCGTCGGTTTGGCTATCAGTTCTGTCATCGTTCCGGCTTTCGTCCTCGGGTCGGTGGTTCTTGCGCACGGGAGGGATGAAACGGTGGCTTCCGTGTGCAGCTTTGGTGTTCCTGCACACGGGGAAGGGGAGAAGGGGGCGGGGGCGGGGGCTGAGCTTGCCGAAGCGCACCGAGTAGAAAGGTCAGAAAAAAAGAAAATTCAAAATTTTGCACGTTACCAAAATTTTGAATTTTATTTTTCTGACCCACTGCAACAGGACTGACAAGCCTATGGATTAAGCCCAGATGTGTTAACGAACGTCAGGGGAAAAATCAAAAGGCAGATTTTGGTAACGTGCAAAATCTGCCTTTTGCCTTTTTTCCCCTGACGTCACATATTATTTGTGCTCCAGATCGTTGAGGTGAATCTCCAGCGCGCGGGTGGATATGACCACCTCACGGATTGAGAGGCCGAGAGAGGAGATCAGCAGAAGCAGGGCGATCCCGAAAATGATGATGGCCGTGATCCTCAGGCTGATGAAGCAGAAAAACATCGACACGACACAGCAGAACAGACTTGATATTCCAAGAATCTGCATGCTCCGTGTCAGGTTCAGCCTTTTGCGAAGGTTGGCGATCTGTGCCGCGGTCACCTCCGACCTGTCCTTGACATATTTATCCTTGAGATTCCGCACCAATTGCGCATAAGACAGAAACCGGTTAGTGTACGCCAGCATAATCAAAGACACAGCCGAGAACAGCAACGTAGGAGTGACCAAAGAGAATTCTTCCATAACGCAATCATTTTAAGGTTGTCCGGCCGGAAATGACCCCGCGTCAGCCGACCGCTCCTTCGATTGCAATGACCGTGCCCATAACTCTATTGATGCAACGATTCCTGTAGAGGTTGCCGTGTCGGGATTTACTGCAAATTTACAGTAAATCCCGAAAATAATTATATGCGATTATGGCACGGTGTATTTGTTTGCTTCGTATTATGTGGCGCTTTAAATGGAGCTGAAAGGCTTACTGCCTCTGTCGGAGGGCTTCGAAGAGAAGGATGGCGGCGGAGACGGAGACGTTTAGGGAGTCGAGGTCACCGAGCATCGGGATGCGGATGTGGGCGTCGGCGACTTCCCGCCAGAGGTCGGTCAGGCCGGTGGATTCGGTGCCCATCACGATGGCGGTTGGCTTCTTCATATCCGTGTCATAGTAGAGGGAAGAGTCCTGAAGCTGCGCGGTGAGTATCTGAATATGCTTGGACTTGAGCCAGGCTATGGTCTGCTCGGAGGAGGCCACGGCAACCTGTCTGGAGAACACGGCTCCGATGCTTGCGCGGATCAGGTTCGGGTTGTAGAGGTCGGTCAACGGGTCGCAGATGATCACTGCGTCTGCTCCGGCGGCGTCGGCGCTTCTCAGAACGGCTCCGAGGTTGCCGGGTTTTTCGACACTCTCAAGGACAATCACCAGCGGATTCTTGCTGAGTGTCAGACTTTCCAGAGTCCTGTCACGGAACTCCACCTCGGCGATGACACCCTCAGTGCCGCCTCTGTAGGCGATCTTGCCGTAGAGCTCGTACGGAACCTGCACGACACCGACTTTCGGATTCCTGCTTTCGGCCTTGCCAAGAAGGTCGTTCAGTTCCTCCTCGGTCAGAATCTCCCCACAGATGAACAGCGTTCTTGGTACGAATCCCGCGTCAAGGCAGTGCCCTAGTTCCCTGCGGCCCTCGACCACGAAAAGCCTTTCCGAGCGTCTCAGCTTGGATTTCTCCTGAAGAGCCAGCAGTTCCTTGATCTTCGGATTCTGCGCCGATGTGATGTTCTCGATTCTCATAATATTAGTAACCGGATATTTGCGAAGTAGCTTTGAAAAATTAGACGAACAGATTTATGTACAGACTGGAGTATAAGTGGTTGCAGGTCTTTGTGACTTATGGCTGTTGGAAAGCCCGTGAAGTTGGCCGGCAGGTATTCATGATAATTAAGAAAGGGTGACCCGGACTTCATGGTCACGGCCACCCTTCCTGAATATTCAAAATTGATTATTCCTCTGTCGCTTCTGCGTTCTTGGCGATCTTCTCGGGACGCATCTGAGGGAAGAAGAGGACATCCTGGATGGTGGTCTGGCCGGTCATGAACATTGTCAGACGGTCGATGCCCATTCCGAGGCCGGAGGTAGGCGGCATGCCATATTCAAGGGCGCGCACGAAGTCGTAGTCGATGAACATCGCCTCGTCGTCGCCGTGGCTCTTGAGTGCAGCCTGCTCCTCGAATCTCTCCAGCTGGTCGATCGGGTCGTTGAGCTCCGAATATGCGTTCGCCAGCTCCTTGCCGCAGACGAACAGCTCGAACCTTTCGGTGAGGGTAGGATCCTCACGATGCCTCTTTGTCAGCGGAGACATTTCAACAGGGTAGTCGATGATGAACGTAGGCTCGATGAGATGCTCCTCGCAATATTCTCCGAATATGGCGTCGATCAGCTTGCCGACACCCATCGAAGGCTCGGTCTCGACGTTCAGTTTCTTGCATGTCTCGCGCAGCTCATCGACTCCCATGCCCTTGACATCCACACCGGCATATTCCTTAATGGCTTCAAGAATAGGCAGCCTGCGGTAGCCGGCCTTGAAGTCGATCTCCCTGTCGCCGATCTTCACGACGGTGGTGCCGTGCAGCTTGAGGGCGATCTTTTCGAGCATCTTCTCCACGAAGTCCATCATCCAGATGTAGTCCTTGTAGGCCACGTAGATCTCCATACAGGTGAACTCCGGGTTGTGGGTCTTGTCCATACCCTCGTTGCGGAAGTCCTTGGCAAACTCGTAGACACCGTTGTAGCCGCCTACGATGAGCCTCTTGAGGTAAAGCTCGTTGGCTATTCTCATGTAGAGGTCGATGTCCAGGGCGTTGTGGTGGGTTATGAACGGACGGGCCGTGGCACCTCCCGGAATGGCCTGAAGGATCGGGGTCTCGACCTCAAGGCAGCCGGCCGCGTTGAAATATTCCCTCATCGTGGCGATGATCTGCGCCCTCTTGACGAACACGTCCCTTACCTGAGGGTTGACGATGAGGTCAACGTACCTCTGGCGGTAGCGGAGCTCCGGATCGGTGAAGGCGTCATAGACAACGCCGTCCACCTCCTTCACGATAGGGAGAACCTTCAGGGACTTGCTCAGGACGGTGAGTTCCTTGGCATGGACGCTGAGCTGGCCGGTCTGGGTGATGAAGGCGAATCCCTTGATGCCGATGATGTCACCGATGTCAAGGAGTTTCTTCCAGACAGTGTTGTACATTGTCTTGTCCTCGCCAGGGCAGATCTCGTCCCTCTTGACGTAGATCTGGATTCTCCCTGTCGCGTCCTGTATCTCGCCGAAGGAGGCCGCGCCCATGATTCTGCGGGACATCAGGCGGCCCGCTATGCAGACCTCCTGGAAGTTGCCTTTCTCCGGATCGAATCCCGTCTCGATCTCCTTGGCGGTCGCGTTGACCGGATAGAGTGGAGCCGGATAAGGATTGATGCCCAATTCCCTTAACTTTGCGAGAGACTCGCGTCTGATTCTCTCCTGTTCGCTGAGTTCGATGTTTGCCATATTTGTTATGTTTTTATATTCAAATCCTGTCGCCGCTTTCGGAATATCCCCGCTCTCCGCTCAAGGAGAAACCTGATTCTTCCGAAGGTCCGCATTGTCGTATCCTTTCTCCGTAAAGGTTAATATGATACGCTCTGAAGGTACAAAAATACTACTTTTAATTCACATTCTGAAATTAAATCCTTACCTTTGTCTATTATGGGAAAAGAGCGCAAATGGATTTTGAAGGAGCCGGCTGATCCGGAGAAGGTGGGAAGGCTTTCCGCCGAACTGGGCATAGACCGGGTTCTTGCCGACCTTCTTGTCAAAAGAGGGGTCGAGACCTTCGAGCAGGCGCGCTCATTCTTCCGTCCGAGCCTTGACAACCTTCATGACCCGTTCCTGATGAAGGACATGGATGTGGCCGTGGACAGGCTTCGGAAGGCGATCACCACGGAGGAGAAGATACTGGTCTACGGTGACTACGATGTGGACGGCACGACCGCCGTGTCGTTGGTATATTCATTCCTCAGAAGGTACTCCTCGAAGGTTGATTTCTACATTCCGGACCGCTACGATGAGGGCTACGGGGTGTCCTACAAGGGCATCGACTGGGCCGGGGACAACGGTTTCGGCCTTATCATCACCCTGGATTGCGGCATCAAGGCCAATGAGAAGGTTGAATATGCCGCCGCGAAGGGCATAGATGTGATCATCTGCGATCATCATCTTCCGGAGAACACGCTTCCGGCGGCTGTGGCTGTGCTTGACCCCAAACGCGAGGATGACACCTATCCTTTTGACGACCTGAGCGGCTGCGGTGTCGGCTTCAAGCTCGTGCAGGCATATTCACAGAAATTCGGCATTCCGTTCGAGACTTTGATTCCGCTGCTGGACCTTCTGGTGGTCAGCATCGCGGCGGATCTTGTGACGATGGTGGGTGAGAACAGGGTGCTGGCTCATTTCGGTCTCAAGCAGCTTAACGAGAATCCCCGCAAGGGGCTCCACGCAATGGCCGTGCTTTCGAAACTTGAGCTCGGGCACCTTACGATCGATGACATCGTGTTCAAGATCGGTCCGAGGATCAACGCCGCCGGCAGGATGGAGACAGGCCGTCTGGCTGTGGAGCTTCTGACCGCTTCCGACGACCATGCCGCCACGATCATCGGCGAGCAGATCAACGACAACAACAATGACCGCAAGAGCATCGACCGGGAGATCACCCAGGAGGCTCTTGAAATGGTGCAGAATGGTTCGGCCCTTTCAACGGGGGCTGCGACAATCGTCTACAATCCGATCTGGAACAAGGGCGTTGTCGGGATTGTGGCCTCGCGTCTCGTGGAGGCCTTCTACAAGCCTACAATAGTGCTGACCAAGTCCAACGGGTTCATCACCGGTTCCGCCAGAAGTGTGGCCGGCTTCGACCTCTACGAGGCCATCGAGAGCTGCGCCGACTTGCTTGAGAATTTCGGCGGCCACGTCTACGCGGCGGGTCTGACGTTGAAGGAGAACAACTTGGAGGAGTTCGTCAGCAGAATAGACAAGTTCATCTCCGGGAAGATCACCGATGAGATGCTGACTCCGGTGACCGATATTGACGCCAAGCTGGAGTTCAGCCAGATCACTCCGAAATTCTTCCGTCTCCTGAAGCAGTTCCAGCCTTTCGGTCCCGGCAACACCAATCCTGTCTTCCTGACTGAAAACGTCTCCGACGGTGGCAACGGTCGTAAGGTCGGTGCCGGTGGTGTCCACATGAAACTGGACCTGATCGACGAGAAGCAGCCGTTCCACCAGATCCCCGCCATAGCCTTCAATATGGCCGAGTTCTACGACTACATCAAGGCCGGCAACCCTTTCGACATCTGCTACTCCATAGTAGAGAACTACTATCGCGGCAACACCACCCTCCAGCTCCGCCTGAAAGACATCAAGGAGCGCGACGAGTTCATTTAGGAATATTCCCCCTCGGCTTCCCGCTTCTGATTTCTGTTCAGGAAAACGTTGCTTTCCCGTGGTTTCGCTGACAGAATTGCATCGTCCCACCGCTTCCGGGTGCTTTTAAGGGCGGCCTGGGTGCAATTCTCCGGTTATTGGTTGGCTGCTATGCTACGGAAAACCTATGATACGGAACATGGGCTTAGACCTACTTAAGATCAAGATCAGTACTTGAATCAGTACTTAGATTAGTACTTAGATTAGTACTTAGAACAATGCTTGGAACAGAGCTTAGATCTGTGCGGCGATCTGTGCGGCGATCTGCGCGGCGATCTGCGCGGCGATCTGTGCGGCGGTGTGGCCGTCGATGTCGATTGTGTGGTGGGCGGTGGCGATGTACTGCGGTGAGCGGGTCTGCATCAGGGATTCTATGCGGCGGCGGAGGGCTTCTCGTTCGCTTGATACTTCAGTTGAGGGCGCTTCGACTGGTTGTGTGGGATTCAGCATCGGGCGGCCTTCGGAGTGGCCTTCAAGGTTGGCAAGGAGGGTGCCTGTGGTGGCGCGGAGATAGAAACAGTCGGTATGCTGACGGATCAGACGGCGGCATTCTTCGGTCGTCACGGTGCCGCCGCCGAGGGAAAGGATGGCGCGGGGGCGGTCGGGGTCACGGAATATCTCCTCAAGGGCCTCACGCTCCATCCGGCGGAAGGCCGCTTCACCATATTCATTGAATATTTCGGGAATAGTCAAGCCCCGCTTTTCCTCAATGTAGGAGTCCAGGTCTATCAGACGGTATTCCGGTAGCAGCGTCGCGAGGATCTTTCCGACGCTGCTCTTGCCGCAACCCATGAATCCTATAAGGGAGATGTCTTTCATATTGTCTTGATTGACAGCTGTTTCCTGATGGGTTTCTGACCCGGTGAAAAACTCTTGTTTTATGAATATGTCAGCGCCTAGAACAGCGTCGGCTCGTCGATGTCGGTGATGTCCGGGATGTCGCCTGAACCGAGCAGTGTGGCGGCGCTGGTCTGGGAGTCATCGCCGCCGGTGGTCTCTTTCACATCAGGAATGTCCTGAACCTCAGGGGTGTCGGAGTCTTGATCCATTGGCTCGATGATGTCCAGCGGCTCGTCATCGATGTCGTCCTCCGGCTTGTGGAGAGGCTCGATGAACCTTACCTCCTTGAGATCGTATTGGTGGCACTTTTTACCCTTGGCTGAATAACCCTTCTTTGCGATGTACTCCTCAGCGTCAACGTTCTCAGGGTCACGATGCTCGTACTTTCCTCCGAAAATCACCTGGAACTGAGGATGCTTGTCCTCGGACAGGGCCACGAGGTAGGACTTTGAACCCGGAGCGATGAACGACAGCGGAGTGTTGTCGCTGAGGATGAAACTGAACCTCTTGACGTAGAAGGCTTTGGCGGCTCCGTCGTAGTAGAGGGCGGTGTAGGTCTTGTTCGGGTCGAACTTCTCTATGCTGATGACATCGCCCTGATAGCGGTTCGATACATCGAACGAGGTCGTGTAGAATGTGCCGTCCTTGAAGATGGCCAGAACCTTGTCCTCCGGGCCGAACTCACCGAGGTACTGTCCTCGCTGCTCGTCGTTAAGCTTCTGGATGTCAGCGTCGTACCAGATGTCCTTTCCGCCGATCGTGGAGACACCCTTGGACTTAAGCTGGATCCGTGCGATAGGGTTCTTGGACACCAGGTTGCCCCTGGAGGCCTTGCCCTTGATCGCAAGGGTGGAGAAATCATATTCCATCTGCGTCTTTTTCAGCTTCGGACGCGGACGCAGGTATATTCGTACAGATTCAGCCTCGCCGTTGTGGTTGACGCTGAACCAGAGGATCTTGGATCCTTCCTCGCCGGTTGTGATGTCGTAGTCCTTGTCCCTCGTGACGCTGGTGATCGCGAACCTCTTGGCGTAGGAGACGCTGCTCTTGCCTTCGCGGTAGATGACGTTGTAGATGGTTCTGCCATCGCCTCTGTTGAACACTCCGACGTAGAGCAAGTCCTTCCAGAAGAAGGCCTTGTCTGTGACCTTGGTGATGCGGTACTTGCCGTCCTTGCCGATCACGATGACCTCCGAGAGGTCGGAGCAGTCGCAGACATAGACACCGTTGTCGTCCTTCTTCATGTTGATGCCCACGAAACCCTCCTCGTAGTTGGCGTAGAGTTTGGCGTTGTTGCTGACCACCTTGGTGACGGCGATGCTCTCGAAGGCGGTGATCTCGGTCTGGCGGACGAAAGGCTTGCCGTATTTGGCCCCCAGCATCCGGAACCAGTCGATAGTGTACCGGGTGATGTTCTCGATGTTGTCCTTGACGGTCTGCATCTCCGCCTCGATGGCGGCGATCTTCTCGTCGATGGCCTTGGTGTCGAACTTGGAAATCTTGCGGACAGGCTTCTCGACAAGTTTCTCGATGTCCTCCATCAGGATCTCGCGGCGGAGAATGTCCTGATAGGTCTTCATCTCGGCGAACACATCCTCCAGCTGTCGTTCCCAGCTGCTCTGGTTCTGCTCCAGTATCTTGTAGACCTTGTTCTCGAAGAATATCCTTTCGAGGGAGGTGTAGTGCCACTGGTCCTCAAGCTCCGCGAGCCTGATCTCCAGCTGCCACTTGAGAAGATCTCTCGTGTGGTTCGTGTCGTAGATCAGGATGTCCTTGACCGAGAGGAACTGAGGCTTGTTGTCCACGATGACGCAGGCGTTCGGGGCGATGTTGCACTCGCAGTCCGTGAACGCGTAGAGGGCGTCGATGGTCTTGTCCGGGGACACGTCGTTCGGAAGATGGATGAGGATCTCGACCTTCTCCGTGGTCATGTCCTCAATCTTCTTGATCTTGATCTTGCCCTTGTCCTTGGCCTTCAGGATGGAGTCGATGAGGACGTGGGATGTCTTTCCGTAGGGGATCTCGGTCACCGCGACGGTGTTCTTGTCGATTTTCTCGATCCTGGCGCGCACCTTCACGCTTCCGCCCCTCGCTCCGTCCTTGTAGTTGCTGCAGTCCGCCGAGCCGCCGGTAGGGAAGTCCGGGTAGATCGTGAAGTCCTCGCCCTGGAGAATCTTGATCGATGCGTCGATCAGCTCGTTGAAGTTGTGCGGCAGAATCTTGGAAGCCATGCCGACGGCGATTCCCTCGGTACCCTGTGCGAGAAGCAGCGGGAAGCGTACCGGCAGTTCGGTCGGCTCCTGGTTGCGCCCGTCGTAGGATGTCATCCAATTGGTGATCTTCGGATCGAAGACGACCTCCTTGGCGAACTTGCTCAGACGGGCCTCGATGTAACGGGGAGCCGCGTTGCTGTCGCCGGTCAGAATGTTACCCCAGTTACCCTGGCAGTCGATCAGAAGTCCTTTCTGGCCAAGCTGCACAAGGGCTCCGAGAATGGACTGGTCGCCGTGAGGGTGGTACTGCATCGCCTGGCCGACGATGTTTGCAACCTTGGTGTAGCTCCCGTCATCCATCCTGAACATCGCGTGCAGCACACGCCTCTGTACCGGCTTCAGTCCGTCAACGATGTGAGGCACAGCCCTTTGTAGAATGACGTAGGAGGAATAGTCCAGGAACCAGTCCTTGAACATTCCAGAAAGCTTGTACTTCTTGCTGTCGGAACTCAGCAACTTGTCGTATTTTCCTGAAGATTTAGCCGTTGTCTCGTCGATCGGCGCCTCGTTCAGTTCCTCGTCCCCGCTGCCTCCCTCCGGAGTCTCTATGTCATCCCACTCGTCGTGTGCCATGCTATAATATTCCTTTAATTATTATTCCTCGTAGCCGTACCTGCGGAGTTCCTTGCGGTTCTCCCTCCAGTCCGGATTGACTTTCACGAACAGCTGAAGGAAGACTTTTTTCTGGAAGAAGTCCTCCATCTCCAGTCTGGCCTCCATGCCGGTCTTCTTGAGAGCCGCCCCGCCCTTGCCGATGATGATGCCCTTCTGGGAGTCACGCATCACGTTGATGACGGCGCTGATCTCGTACCTGTCCCTACCTTCCTTGAAGGCCTCCACAACCACCTCGCAGCTGTACGGAACCTCCTGGCTGTAGTTCTCCAGGATCTTCTCCCTGATGATCTCGGAGGCGAAGAAACGAAGGTTCCTGTCGGTGAACTGATCCTTGTCGAACCACGGCGGGGCGACAGGAAGCCTGCTCATCACGGCGTTCAGCACACTCTCAAGGTTGAACCTCTCCTTGGCCGACACCGGAATGACCAGCGCGCCCGGAATCTGCTCCTGCCAGTAGGCGATCAGGTCGGTCACCTTCTTCTGCTCGCTGATGTCGATCTTGTTGATCACGACCACCACAGGGCAGTCCAGTTTCTGGAGTTTCTGAATATATTCACTGTTCTTGTCGCTCTTTTCAACCACGTCCGTCACGTAGAGGATGATGTCGGCGTCGCCGATGGCGGCGTCCACGAACCTCATCATGTCCTCCTGCAGACGGTAGTTCGGCTTGAGCATGCCGGGAGTGTCCGAGTAGACGATCTGGCAGTCGTCGGTGTTGACGATGCCCATGATCCTGTGCCTGGTGGTCTGCGCCTTCGCCGTGACGATGGACAGTTTCTCTCCTACCAGGGCATTCATAAGCGTGGATTTGCCAACATTCGGATTACCGATGATGTTGACAAATCCAGCTCTGTGTTCAGTGTGTTTGTCCGGACTAGACATAGGCCCCCATCTTGAGGACATTGACCTCGCCCTCGCTGAGGTATCTCCACTCGCCCTTCTTGAGGCCCTTCTTCGTGAGGCCGGCGAAGTAGACCCTGTCGAGAGCCTTCACGTCGTAGCCGAGGGATTCGAAGATCCTTCTTACGATCCTGTTCTTGCCGGAGTGGATCTCGATGCCGAGACGTCTGTGGTCCTCGGCGTCGATATATTCAAGCTCATCGGCCTTGATGTTGCCGTCGTTGAGGTCAAGTCCCACCGTGAGGATCTTCTCCTTGTCGGCCTCCTCAAGCGGTTTGTCGAGGATGACCTGGTAGATTTTCTTCTTGTTGTAGGAAGGGTGGGTGAGCTGCTCGGCGATCTCGCCGTCGTTGGTGAACATCAGCACACCGGTGGTGTTCTTGTCAAGCCTTCCGACAGGGAACACCCTCAACTTGCATCCCTTGAGAAGATCCATGACGGTCTTCTCGGCGTGAGGGTCGCTCGCACTGGTGACGAAGCCTTTCGGCTTGTTCATCACGATGTAGACCTTCTCCTCGCCCTTGAGCCTCTCGCCATTGAAGCGGACATCATCGTTGAGGACGTTGACCTTCGTTCCAAGCTCGGTCACAACCTCTCCGTTGACGGTCACGACACCGGCCTGGATGAAGTTGTCAGCCTCGCGGCGTGAGCACACTCCGGAATTGGCGATGTACTTGTTCAGACGTATCTCTTCCTTGATAGGTGTAGGAACGTTGTCGTTGTCGGAAAAAGCCGCGTCAACCTGTGGCTTCCTTGAAAGCATCTGGTTGATTCCGGCCTCGTCAGCCTCGGTGAAATGCGGCTCGTCCTTGCGTCCGAACTTCTTCGGACCCTGGTGGCCGGCGCCTCTGCCGGCTGAGAAACCTCCCTGCTTAGGGCCGAATCCGTGGCCGCCGGCCGGTTTCCTTGAATATGACGGCCTTCTCTCGCCGCCTTCCTGACTGCTGCCGTAACTTCTTCTCTGTCCGTAGGATGGACGACCCTCGCCGAATGAAGAACGGCTCTGTCCATAGGATGATCTTCTCTCCTCTCCACCTTCGGCGTTGTTGCCATAGCTTCTGCGCTGTCCGTAAGACGGCCTGTCCCCGTATGACGGGCGACCCTCACCAAAGGAAGGACGGCCATAGGATGACCTTCTCTCGCCTCCGTCGTAGCTGTTGTTGCCGTAGCTTCTGCGCTGTCCGTAGGACGGTCTGTCGCCGTAGGACGGACGGCTCTGTCCGTAGGATGAAGTTCTTCTCTCACTGCCATCGGCATTCTCTCCGTAGCTTCTGCGCTGGCCATAGCCACCGCTGCGGTCTCCATAGCTTCTGCGGTCTGATGAATATCCTCCTCTTCCGCTACCGCCGCGACTCTGATAGCCACCGCGCTGGCCGTAGCCGCCGCTGTGATTGTCGCTGGAGTAACTCCTGTGACTGTCGAAAGACTTGTACTCTCCGTCAGCGGAGGATGAAGCGGCAGGCGCTACCTTCCTTCTCGGCCTTAGTTTCCTGCCTTCTGATGAATAACCTGTCTTTGATCCTTCAGAAGCGTAATCCCTACGCTCCTCGTGGTTTTCTTGACCACCATTGAAATTTTCTTCCATAATGTTTGTGGCTCACGCCATTAATTAAAAATAAATAAGTAAAAAGTTTTTCTATTGTAATTTGAAAACGTATGTTATCGTTCCTTGCTGGAGCGCCGGTGCGTCAGCGCTCTGGTTGAAGTGTGTCTGCAAGGCCGCGGCCCTTGCAGCCGCCCAGAGTTTGGAGTTGTTCACTGTCGTTCCCTGTCCTCCAGGGACGGCCTTTGTCACATTGCCGTAGTTGTCAACCCAGATGTCCACCACGACGGTGCCGTAGTCCTGCTCTGAATATGCCGGCCTTGGAATCGCTCCGAGCGTGTTCCTTCCTTTCAGCCTTGCGTTAGGTGTCCCTTCGGCCTTCCCGCTGGAGGTGTTCCCCTTTGAATGTCCGGCCTTGAACTCGTTCTTCGGGTCGGAAGCACCGTGAGGCGCGTTCGAGGAGTCCTTCTTGCTCATCCCCGGGAAGAGGGCGTTCTTGTTGATTTCCTCTTTCTGTACAGGTGTCTCCACATCGCCGAAATCGTCCGGCTTAGCCTCGGCGGTCTTGTTCGCCTTCTCGGACCGGTGAGGCGACTCGCTTCTTTGTATCAGCTCCACCGGCTTGGTCTTGTCGATCTCCTCGGCCTGTGGCTGCCGTCCTCTGTTCTGTCTCCTGACAGGCTGCGGCTCGTCCTCGCTGAAATCCACGAGAAATGTCTGCTCCTGTGGCGGAGGGTAGATGTACTTCATCCCCGTGAACACGCATAGCAGGCAGGCAAGCACATGAACCGTGACCGTGAGAACGATCCCGGTCACCGTGGAGACCTTGGCCTCTTTCTGTCTGTCACGAAGGTACGGTTTCATCATTCCGGCTGCGTGGCTAGGATTACCTTGTAGTGGTTACGCTTCGCGATGTTCATCAGCGAAACCACCTCCTTGATCGGCACGCTCTCGTCAGAGTAGATGGAGAATGTCGGATCCTCTTCTGTCTGAAGCAGATCGACCAGGTCGTCCTCCAGCTCGGAGTACTGCACCGGGGTCTCGCTTCCGTTCAGGTGGTAGGTGTAGGTGTCGTCGCCCCAATCCTTGATCGAGACGGTGACGGTAGGCTTGGCTGAGACCTGCCCCGTGCTCTTTGGGAGCAGGAGCTTCAGCGCGTTCGGATTGACCAGTGTCGAGGTGATCAGAAAGAAGATCAGCAGCAGGAACACCAAGTCAGTCATCGAAGACATCGCTGTGTCCGACAAGACCTTTGTGGTTCTCTTGAATGCCATGGACTATCTCTCCTCCCCGTTGTCTGCAGGCTCGTGCAGAAGATCCATGAAGTCGATGGTCGCATTCTCCATCATGAACATAAGGTTGGAGATCTGGGCGACCAGATAGTTGTAGCCGAAGTAGGCGAGAATACCGACGATAAGACCGCCGACAGTGGTGATCATCGCGGTGTAGATGCCGCTTGACAGCAGCGTGATGTCGATGTTGTTGCCGGCGTTGGCCATGTTGAAGAAGGCCTGCACCATGCCGAGCACGGTTCCGAGGAATCCGATCATCGGGGCGCCTCCGGCGATGGTGGCGAGCATCGGAAGACCCTTCTCAAGCCTTGCGATCTCTACGTTGCCCATGTTCTCGACGGAAGTCTGGATGTCAGCGAGAGGCCTGCCGATGCGCTCGATTCCCTTCTCCACGAGGCGGGCCACCGGGGAGTCGTACTTCTGGCAGAGCGAGACAGCCGACTTCACCTTTCCTTCATGAATATAGTCGCGGATGTCCCTCATGAAGTTTTTGTCGACCTGCCCGGACTTGTGGATCATCCACCATTTCTTTCCGAATATGTAGATGGCGATCACTGACAGTATCGCCAGTACGATCATCAGCCAGCCACCCTTTGTGGCCATCTCGATAAGGGAAAACGACTGCTCGACCTGCTGTGGAGCAAGATCGGCAACAGGTGCGGCTGCCTGTGCCATTTCATCAGCCATCCCGGCTGCCGCTGAATCCAGGCCAACGGCCTGCAAAACTTGGAACAACATAATTATTACGTACGTTTTTATTGTTTTCAAAATCTCAGGCGTGCCTAACTGCACATTTCACGCCACTAAACCACAAAGGTACGCAAAAATATTCAATACTCGTGACAAAAAGTGCAGTGTCTCAAGCCGCGGATCAGTCGATGCGGAACGCTTCGATCTCTTTGTTGAGGGTGTCCAGGATCTCCATCTTGGTGTTCAGGAGGTCGTCGGAGATGTCAACCTTGTAGTAGTGAGGGTTGATCAGGCGTCGTTCGGATGGGCTGAAGTGCGAGAGGACGTTGTTGTAGAAGGCTTTCTTCTCCGTCAGCGTGTGGCTTCCGGCGCAGATCCCGCCGTTTCTTATGACCTGATGCTGAAGGGTTCTCCAGGAATATTCACCGGCCTGGAAGATCTTGTACTTGTAGCGGTCCTGCTCGTCGTAGATCGTGAAGGTCTCGCCGGATTCGATCCTTCGGGAGAGGGTGTCCCCGCGAAGGCAGGTGACGTCGGCTTTGTAGATCTCTCCGAGATCCGGGTCTTTCTTCGTGATTCTGTAGGTGATCTGGAAGCCTGGGTTGATCAGTTTGATCCTGTCCTCGGAGCGCTTCAGAACCGGCTGGCCGTCGATCTGGACCAGTTTGTAGACGTTGCCGAAGCAAGGGGCGGCCTTGCTTGTGGCGATCGCGTCACCGACACCGTAGCAGTCAATGCGCGCTCCCTGGCGCTCAAGATCCGAGATGAGATACTCGTCAAGAGAGTTGGTGGCGAAGATCTTGCAGCCCGTAAGTCCGTGGTTGTCAAGGATCCTGCGGACTTTGACGGAGAGGTAGGCGAGGTCGCCGCTGTCGAGTCGCACGCCGTAGCCGTAGGGATATTCATTGTCGATGCCGCATTCCTTGAAGGAGCGGATGGCGTTGAGGATTCCGCATTTGAGGGTGTCGTAGGTGTCGATCAGGAGGATCAGGTTCTCGCCATGATGGGTGTTGATGTAGTCTTTGAAGGCCTTGTGCTCGCCTTCGACCGTGCTGCCGTAGGCGGTGACGAAGCTGTGGGCCATCGTGCCTGTGGAAGGGACTCCGTTAAGGACTCCGGTGAGGATGTTGGAGGTGCTGGCGCAGCCGGCGATGATGGCCGCCTTGGCTCCGTAGGTGGCAGCCCACGGGCCGTGCGCCCTTCGGGATCCGAATTCGCTGACCGGGCGGTTGGTGGCGCGGCAGACCCTTGAGGCCTTGGTCGCCACAGCCATCTGATGGTTCATGATGCAGAGGAGCGGAGTCTCCAGAATCTGTGCTTCGATCAGCGGAGCCTCCACCGTGATGATCGGCTGGTTGGGGAAGGCGATCTCGCCCTCGCGCATCGCGTAGACGTTGCCGGTGAACTTCAAGGTGGAGAGGTACTGGCGGAATCCGGCATATTCCTCTCCAGGGAGGAACCTTTCGTAGAATTCCGGTTCCGCCTTGCCGAGGTTCATGATGCATTCGATGGCTTCCTGTGTGCCGCTCACCACAGCCCAGTTGTTGTTCTCCGGTGCTTTTCTGTAGAACATGTTGAAGACCGCGATGGTGTCCTTCCTGCCGGTTTCGTAGAAGGATTTGCCCATCGTGTACTGGTACTTGTCTGAGCAGTAGGCGAAGTCTTTGATGTCGATTCCGTTGTTTGATTCCATTTCCTATGTGTTTTGGCCGTGGCCTTTTGTTGTCTGTTGTGGTGGTTATTGCCTGCCGTGGCGGATGCCGTCCTCCTCAAGAACGATGTCGAGGATCCGTTTGGCGGAGGTGTTGTCGCCTGAGGTGACAAGCTCGATGCGAGGTTCGCTTGGAGCGCTGCCCTTTCCGGTCGCCGGGCCAGCCGGTGTGGCCGCCTCTGAAAGCGGCAGCCCTTCCTCTCTCATCACATCGACGAGGTGCCTTGCCACCGCCGGCGCCGGATCGATGATGCGCACGTCCGGCCCCGCTACCCTCTGGATAACGTTCCGGAGGAAAGGGTAGTGCGTACACCCCAGCACGATTCTGTCCGCACCCGCATCCAGCAGCGGTTGGAGGCTCTTCCGCACCGTCTCCTCCGTCACCGGTCCGTCCAGGATCCCTGCCTCGACAAGTTCCACGAATCCTTGCCCGACATGTTCCACGATCCTGACATCGTCTTCGTAGATCCCTTTGGTAGTGAGGTATTTGGATCCCTTGAGCGTGCCTGCCGTGGCCAGCACGCCGATCACGCCGGTCTGCGAGCTCAGCGCCGCCGGTTTGACAGCAGGCTCCATCCCGATGAAGCGGACGGGATATTCATTCCTCAGGGTCGTGATCGCCGCCGCCGTGGCCGTGTTGCATGCCACCACGATGATCCGCGCGCCCCGCGAGAGAAGGAATTCCGTGATCGCCCTGCTGCGATCCTGGATGAACGGCAGCGACTTTTCCCCGTACGGACAGTTGGCGTTGTCAGCGTAGTAGACATAACTTTCCTCCGGAAGAAGCTTTATGATCTCCCGGAACACGGACAGCCCGCCGGATCCTGAATCGAAAATGCCGATCATCGTCCTCTACATAAATTTAAATCAAAGATACAACAAAGAAATGAAAAATGAATATCTTTGTGAGGTTGTGCCCGGGATGCGGGTGCGGTATTCCTGAAAAATGACGAATATGAGTCCAATGAATATGATAGGGCGCGCGGTTCTGGTGGCTGCGCTGGCGCTGGGACTTCTCGGGTGCGAGAAGACCAAGACTGACAATAACAAAACAGGCGCTCCTTCTCCTGTGATCGCCAAGGCGGATCAGTATGCGATCGATGTGCTTGGGACGTACTATCTCTGGAATGATGAGATTAAGAAGGATCTTGTCAGACTTTCTCCGGACACTTGCCGGATGCCGATGGAGGTCGTTAAGAGCATCCGCTACCACGAGGGCGGCAAGGAGGTTGACAAGTGGACGATGCTTACCGATGACCTGCTGTCGTTCAAGAGATCCATCCAGGGTCAAGGCCTTACCTATGGCTATGATCTACAGCTTGGAAAGTTCAGTGACAGGGCCGGAGAGTACTTTCTCGTGGTGAGCTATGTCTGCAAGGACGGGCCTGCCATGAACGCCGGACTGAAGCGCGGCGATGTCATCATAACCCTTGACGGCAAACCTATCACGAAGGACAATGTCTACAACGCCTTCAACACTTACTCGGTCGCCCTGGGCGTGACGAATGTGGAGGGCGACCACATCTCGGGCAAGGTCAGGACTGTCAGGCTCAAGGCGGTGGACATGTACGAGGATCCGATCCTGGTGACGGAGACCTTCGAGTTCGGCGGCAGAAAAGTCGGCTACCTTGTCTATAATGGTTTCGACCTGAAGTCCTCCGAGGCTCTCCCGGAAGTGTTCAGGGAGTTTAAGTCCAAGAATATCGACGAGCTCATCATCGACCTTCGGTACAATGGCGGCGGCTACGCCTTCACGGAGAACATCCTTGCGTCGATGATCGCGCCTCAGGCCAATGTCCTGGCCGGGGACGTGTTCCAGACGGAGGTATACAATTCCATTCTGGCGGATGTCTGGAAGCAGCAGGGTGAGGACACGAAATCGCGTTTCTCGACAAGGCACAAGCTGAGCAGCCAGGACATCGAGGTGGATGTTTCCGACGCCAATCCGGGACTTTCCAAAGTCTACGCCATCGTGTCCGGAGGCACAGCCTCGGCCTCGGAGGGCTTGATTGTCGGCCTGATGCCTTACATGGACGTTACGCTGGTTGGTACTCGGACCCACGGGAAGTACTGCGCCGGTATTCTGCTGGCTCCCAAGGACTTCTACACCAGCCGTTACGATTACACCCTGATCAGGGACTGGGGAATGTACGTGATGATCAGCAAGTTCGCTGACTGCAACGGCAACAATGTCTCCATCCCGGACGGCATTCCGGTGGATTTGGAGGCGAAGGACAATCCGTTGGACGGCTACCAGTTGGGAGACGAGAACGAGACGATGCTCCGCGCCGCCCTTCAGACCGCCGGCAAGACCTATCCTAAGTCCGCGTCTGTGACTCGTTCATATTCAAAGGCCATCGACCTCACCCCTCTTGACCACGGCGCTCCGAGAGGCATCCTCATCAGGACGGATCTTCCGCCATTGTCCCTTAAAATCCCCGTTATACCCACTTCCCTCCAATAAAAATCGTAAGGGCGGACGAAGATTAACCCTCTTCATTGGCCCTTACCCAAAAGAAAAGCCTTGGAAGAAGCTCCCAGGGCCGCACCATACTAAGTAATGCTACCAAACAATTACGCGAATATGGCGTTCAGGTCTTTGTCCAACGCCCGGAATCCGGATTCGATTCTTTCCTCCTGAGCTTTCCGTGGCTTGGTTCCGTTGATGTATCCCCAAAGCTGCTTTTGGTTGATGCCTGTTAGTTTTTCGAGGCCGGCCAATGAGAGGATACCCGAATTGACATAGTACTGCATCAACGAGACCGCGTCAATCTTGTAGGAGAAGGAATATTCCCCGTCAAGAAAGGCGGGGTACTTGAATCCCTCTGCTATCGCCGTCTCCTTGTAGAACTTGATCTGCTGCATCATATCGGCCTTGGCCTCCTCGATGGTGTCGCCGGCTCCAGAGAATATTTCCTTGCTGCAATAGACGTTGAAAGTTCCGTCCGTAGCTCTTTCGATAACCGCTTCTATAATCATAACTCAATTCTTTTATCGTTGTGATATGGGGCTTATTTCAGCCCCATATCCTTTTTCATCTTGTTTTCAAACCCCTTGCCTAACTCTTTCCCTTTGTGGTAGGGAACTGGGTAAGTCCGGCTTCACTTTCTGTAGATCACGTGGCTTCCAGACTGCCTTAGCCTTTCCCAGCCATTCCCCTTAACAAGGTCGTGAAATTCATCATACTTCATATCGCATATTGTTTGGTATTGCGAAGGTAGTAATATTTCTAATAATTACAAGATTTATCAATAGAAATTTTACGTTTATTTATAGAGTTGAAAAAGCCAAGCAGCCAGGCATTTTGGTGATGCCTGGCCGCCTGTCTGTCAAAGAAAATGAAATGAAGTACTCGCTTGGCCCGAAGGCCGATTGCAATCAAGCGAATTTGACAGACGAAAATGTTTGTCCTAATCTTCTGATTCCGTCCTCGATTTTCTTGGCTGTCTTGGCGGACGGATGCCTGTAGCCGCTGATGTAGTGTCCGAGTTGTTTCTGGTTGACACCGGTGATTTTTTCAAGTCCTGAAAGCGTGATGAGATATGCATACTCCTGAAGGAAGGAAGGAATGTCGTACTGGTAGCAGAACTCAACCTCTTCGAATGGTTCTCCAGTTTCAGCATAGTATTTCTTGATGTCCTCGTAACCATCCTCGAACACCTTGCGTGCCTCTTCCACAGTCTTCCCTGTTCCGGTGACAAGATAAGGCATATCATTGTCATCCATATAGATGCTGTAATTACCGTCTGATGCCTTTTCAATAATTGCGTTAACCTTTCTCATAACTGTCTCTATTTTTATTGTAAGACAATGGGAATTAAATTCCCGCTGCCTTTTTGATTTGTGCCAATGTCCCAGTTGCCACTTCGTCAGTCCCGTGATTGCTGACCTTGAACACCTTGTTTGTTCTTGGACTGAACCAGAGAGGGTGTCCGCTCTGCTGTCGTCCCGTGTCGTAACACCCAGCCTTTTTCAGTTGTCTCATTAATTCGTTGTACTTCATGCTTCATTTCTTTAACTGGGGCAAAGATAGTATTAATTCTAACAATATTCAAATTTTTCAACAGTTAATTTCAAATAATTAACTCTTTTTCAATCTTTCCTGAAAATCCTAGCCAATTCCTCCGGAGTGTCCGGATCGCGTCTGATCCGGCGGTAGTCGGGACTGAAAGTGATGCTGACAAGGCGTTCCTGATGATAGACGCAGATTAGCCTATGACAGCCTCGTAGTCTCGTGGTAAGACCTTAACGAGATAGTCAACCCATTCCAGAAGAGGGAGGCTCCGCAGCCACTACACATGCACCCGCCGCCTGGCCGCAATCATATTGGCGTACCTGTTCGTTGTGAATTGCTTTCAGATTTTGTATATTCGTTCTTTGAACACAATAGGATTTGTGTAGAACGATGAGGTACAACGACTTACGATAGGTGTTCAAGAATTAAAAAAATCCGGCTTTTGCCGGATTTTTTGATTTGGGCGTGCGGGTTTTCAGAACAATTCCAACTGGATGCCTTCTTCTGGAAGACTTTCTGATTTCTGCGAGTTGAAGAGTTCCATTGCGGCGAACTGCTTGTCGGTTATGCGGAGAATTCCAACTTTCCCTTTGGGCGGAAGGAAAGACTTTGCCCTCTTTATGTGGACATCCGCATTCTCCGCACTTGCACAGTGACGAAGATAGATGGAATACTGGAACATTACGAAGCCGTCGCTCATCAACTGCTTGCGGAACTCCGTCGCAGCTTTAACCTCCTTCTTTGTGTCGGTAGGCAGATCAAAAAACACCATAACCCACATAACACGATACTGACTTATCCGTTCTGAGCTGGTCATTGCAAGATCGGATACATGACCTGCTTGGATTCTCCGCAGAAGCATTTAGCCAATGATGCGGAAGTGGTAGTCGCCGCTATCATCAGCGGACTTGTCACCCCATTGATTCTGACATCAGTCATCGGGATGGACAAAAGCCTTGCCTTCATAGATGTGTTTAGCTCCAACGGACCTTCCTCTTTCACTATCTGATAGACAAGTAAATCAACATACGGGCGATATGGCTCCATAATTTCATCAGCCAGACAATAAGCATTATACTTGTTTCTGTGATGGACACCCAAGGTCGGTAACAGGCCGCTGCAAACCAAAGCTCTGGCTACAGTAGCGCGGACAATGGCATAGCCGTAATTCAGGAGGTTATTCGGGGCATCTTCGTCCCGCCCTCGAATGAAACCTCTGATATTGTCAGAGAAAAGATTCTTCCAGTAGTATGCCGCTGCTCGTGCTTCAAGATTATCAGGATCCCCGCTGCGTACACAAGTCGCCCATTTAAGCATATTCGGATGCTTTTCGCCTGTGGCATATTCAAGGACCGCTGCTTGATTGACAATTTTGGATTGGATAGTCTGCTGCCATATCTGCTTCTTCAGCGGAAGCGAAGCGTCAATCTGCGAGCGGAAACGTTCGTTCTGGAGCGTGTGTCCGTCAAGAGGTAGCATCAGCCCGGTCGGAAGATGGGAGGAATCGCAGGTTATGACCGCGCAATTCTCTTTAAGAAGACTCTCCAATAAAGCCTGCGTAATTGTGATCTGTTTGTTGTCAAGCACTACCGATGCGATGTCCTCAACCGGAATAGTCTTAACTACTTCCTTCTTTTCCTCACCGGAGGCCGGTTTGTAGACCACAAGCTGACCTAATTTCAGTGACAAGTAGGCAGGATTTCCGAAATAGAGTGTGCGCTTAATCATATTCCCCGACGGCTACGATTCTACCGAGATTGTCTATGCGGACTTTGACGAGACCCTCAAGAGCGGATGCATTCCTAATACGTTTCCAAGTGATTCCATACAGAGAATTATTCTTTTCGCTTGTGGTCTCAAGATGATGTCTGAAAAAATAGTCGTTAGTAGAAATACTTTGAACCCTATACAAATTCGGACTAATCTCCGCATAATTCCTAGGATCCGTCAAATCATAATCCAACGGATTGAACCCCGTCTCTGAATTCGGGAAGACAAAATACTCATTCTGTTTCAGGGTGAACAAGAATTCCCAGCCTTCATCTTTATTGTAGTTCCGGTCAATCACGTCTAACCCATGAGATTTGGCGATGGTCGCCTCAAGAAAAGATACCGGATGCTCCTGCAATTATCCTGAAGAATCTCTGAATATGGCAATGTGATGATTGTTGCCAGGAGTCACAAAATCAGCCCCTATTGTTTTACCGGCATCATCAATGATTGGCTTGCCATCCTTGTCCCTCTTGAACCGGACGGGAACCGGATTCGCAGGACCGGACACAGTCACCCTCTTGATCGCGATTCCCTTCTCCTTGTTGAGCCAAATCGGATTCTCGTCAAGATTCGAGAAAGCCTTTGCCGCCTTGCCGTCAAATTCGTCAAGACGAGCCTGAAGAATCTCACGAATCCTTTTATCAATGACTTTCTCTATCTTCAGAGTAGCGTCAATGGGCTTTCGGCCAGTGAACCGCTGTCCCATAGTCACTGTCCTCACTTTGGCCGGGACCTGTTCCGAATGATGTTCATCAACCCATATCGGATTCTTTTCAGGCGAATTCTTGCCGGTAAAAGCCTTCTTGGGGTCTCCCCCAAACTCTTCCAGTCTTCGCGCAAGGGCATCCCTGAACTTTTTCTTGCAGACAGTCGTAATCCTTTCGGTGTCAAACGAACTACCGATCTTCTCATTTTCTTTGGTCACATATTCCAGACTGCTCCCATAGATGGTTTCATTGTGCAACGGTCCCCGAGGTGTAAGTTGAGCCTTCCTGTTTGCCCCTCCCTTGTTCTTTGTCACATTGACGTTTCTTGTGCAGACCTTGTTCTTTGCCTTGAAGGAGATGAGAATGTCGCTCAATTGTTCTTTCGCTTGTCTCCGGAACTCATCCAAAGGAATCGGCGGGACAAAGCGGTACTTATCGTTGCCGTCCTTATAAAGGAACTTGTCTTGCAAAGCCTTGACAATGCCGTACCTGTCTCCGGCGCTTAGATTGCCGAACTTGATGTCTTCAAGGTCATAATCCCTAAGATCCAGATCCTTCTTGTCCCAAGAGACAACGTCAATTTTAGAGTTTAAGTGATTGAGATACTGGATGAACTGACGACGTGTGAAAGCGATGGTCAACGCATCCATCGCATGATGGCGATGGTCATTCCGTTTTGTCCAGTCTTGGATGAACGGAATTCTGCGTCCGTCCTTGTCTTCTCTGACACCGGTGAGCCCCAACCGGGCATATTTCTCCCAGTTCAGCTCCTGCATCACATTCACAAGCTGCCAGTCTTCACGGAGCCTTGCCGTCACAGATCCTGTTGTCGGGACAACGAATTTGACAAGTGACTCAAGAATCTCCCTTGCTTTCTTTGCAATATACTGACTGTCACGAAGTTCTCTGTTGATGAAATCTTCCGGAATATCCTTGCCCTCCATCAACAGCCATTTGGCCTTCGTCTTGGAAATCCCCTTGCCAATCAGGCCATTGACCCTATCGCAGTATGTCTGGACTCCGGTCTCATCATATTTCGATTTGACATAATCCATTGCCGTCTCCTTTCCTTTCTCAAGATTACACTGTCTTGATTCAAGTGTCTTGTTGGCAAAGGAGTCATTGAATATGAGAGCTTGCGGGATTATATGCTCAATGTCAAATTCTTTGGAGAACAACTTGTCCTTAGGAATATAAGTGTTGCTATAAAGAGTCTTGAACCCGTTCTGTGCCAGTTCCTGGTACAGGCGGTAGCGGATGATGTCGTTACGTGTCGGAAACTGGAGGAAGAAAGGCTCGCCTTTTAGTATCTCAATTACTTTCTGGCTTTCTGCAGTCGAGGATGCAATATCCCTTTGTGCCTCCTCTCTTTCTTTTGCACTCTTTTTCAGTTCTCTGGCCATTTCGATGCGGATTTCGTCAGGCTTGCCATAGACATCTATGACGGAATTCACAACATTGATCATTTGGTTGAGGATTTTCTCAACCACTGGGTTACGGAGGCTATTCTTCGGCAAAAGGGAGAGGCGGTCGGAATATTCCTTAGTGTCAAGCTCTTCTTTGGTCAGCGAGCGCTTTGAGTGACGGTAACCGGCCATCGCGCAGGCTGCAGTATATTCAAGACCATCTTTCATATATGGCAGGATCTTCCTCATCGCCTTCGCACTTAGACTACCATAGTCGGGGAGGAATGTGCAAGAGGCAAGTATCTTTGCCGATCCCTCATCCATTGAACACAAGTCCATTATGCATTTCACGAGCGACTCATTCCCGCTTGCGGACTTATCACCTTCGTAGGAATATAGCAGATGCCACAGTCTGTAGGAGTCCTGATTCTCAAATTCCGGGGAGGCCAGAGAGGAATCGAAATGGAGAAAACCTGTCTTGAATCCCTGCTCTTTGAATATTCCCTCAATCCTGACCATTTGGTCTTCAGAAGAGAGTTTGGAGAGACCAATGTCGTCATATCCCAAGTTCTCGGCAATCTTGAAGCATGCCTTCATCAAGGTCGCCATTGTGCGGTTGCCGTCAACTTCCTTGAAATTGACACTCTGTCCCTTTGTGGTCTTGAACAGCAGTTTGAGGAGATCGCTGTCTTTGAGTTTGTCCTTGAACATCAACTCTTTTGCGATGACGGACTTGTCTTCGTCATCAAGGGCGGCTCCGTTGACGAAGATGTTGTTGATTGTCTGCCAGATCTTGAATTCCTGGAACAAAGGAGAGGAACGCGGACATACTCGTGGCCCGATGTTTTTCATCTTCTTCACGCCATCAATGGCGACCTCAATATCTTTGGTTTCGAGCTCACATAGACTGATAAGCCCTTTCTGACTCTTTAGCGGACGTTGGTAGAAGATGATTATGTCCCGAAGTCTCTTTTTCAGTTCATGGGTAAGTTCGGTGTGATATTTCGACTGTACCGTCCAGATTCTTTCAAACTCATCAAGATAGTCCTGCCTGTAGAACACAATGTTTTTCAGGCTATTGTTAGGATTATCCTCAATTCTTTTCAATAGCATCTGACCAACGGTCAAATTGTTGAGATATAGTTCTTTACTTCTATCGCTAATCTTGCTCAGGAGGCCACTGAGGGAGGCTTTCTGGCCGTTGATTTCTTGTAGGGCACAGGTCAGGACTTCCATATTAACTTCCTGTGTGGCAGCTAAATGCCTGTAGCGGTAAGCTTCTTTTAGCCTTTCTTTCCCAATGAAACTACTTTTCAGCCCTTGAATGCCCAGTTCGTCACGGCAGATCGCCCAGGTCTGGCTCTTGTTCCTGTCAGACAGCTTCCTGTAAAGTTCATCGGTTAATTCAATATGAAAGGATTTCTGGAGTGCCCATATTCTGTCAAACTCCTCCTGCAAGTCTGATTTATAGAACTCTGGAATAGCGTACTTGCCTTCGAGCATACGCTGGTAGACATATTCCCCCGGAGTCAATCCTTTGTCGTACATCTCCTTGGCGACGGCCATTCCGTCAATGGCCTGGCCGTCATCGCTTGAAACCATTTTTCGGGAACTCTTGTAGCCCCTCTTCTTATTTATCTGTAGTAATATTCTCGCCAGGTCGCCAAGAGTAACCTCTTCCGATGCGGACTTAGCCCTAAGCCGTAACGTACGGAAAGTTGACCCTGGACCGGTCTCTGAAAATATGAAGTCATTACCAATCCATCCTGTACTTTTCAGTTCTTCGATCAAGGCCTGCCTTCTTAGTTTATACCTTTGGAGATTTCGTCGCATTCCACGTTTTTGAGTCCTAAGGGCATTTGTGGTAATGCTTTTGCCATTTTCAAAACTCGTTCTTTCATCCACTGTAAGGGGAATGACACGTACACCGAGTCTGACAATCTCTGATTTCTCGTCAGAGAAGGGCTCTGCTTCCTTTACCAGCGCCCACCCTATGCTGGTAGTTCCGAGGTCTAATCCAAGAATGGTTTTCATACGAGGTATATTATTTATAACGTGTTATTATAACGTGGTTGAACTCGAGACTTCTTAGTCTTTATCCGCTAATTTAGAATAATTATTTGGATATTCGCATCTTTTCGCTAAATTTGCAACATCTGAAGCAATTCACAATAAGGATTATTCCGTTGTGAAAACACTTAAGGCGGGGAGCATATGCTTCTCGTCTTTTTCTTAACAGGTTTTCTATAGGCCAAGGATCCAGGATCAAGTCCAAAACCTTGTATTAAGTAATCCTTAAAAAACAACTTGGTTATCTTTGATTGTCTTTTCGGTCTGGCTATCTTTCCTCATCAGTCATGTGCCACCGGCACACTCCTTCTTCCAAAAGACATCTATCCTCGAAAACACAAAGAAGTTGTTTTGATTTGTTTGAAATGTTCTTAGAGGTGAAATAATGGTCGCGAAGGCATCGCTTTATGGCGAAAACGTCTCCGAAAATGGACGCGTAGAGACTTTCGGTGGCGTTTAGAGACCAAAATGTCTTTGGAGATGGCAATCTGGGGTGTCAATGGCGTTCTCCATCACCTCGCGAAAAGATATATATGAATCCATGCTTTACCCTTGATCCAAGAAAACACATTATGGATAAGATGCGAATCAGAGATAAATTCACTAAATTTGTAGGAACAATTTAAAAATGGAGGGCATTATGATACTAAAGGATCAGATTGAGGCTCTGCATCAGCGGTTGGAGACGTTGGGGAGGTGTCTTTGACATCCCCGGGAAACGTGGGCAGGTAGCCGCACTGCAGAAGAAGACGGAGTCGCCGGACTTTTGGAACGACCCTAAGGCCGCCGAGGTCTTCATGAAGAATCTCAACGGCGTAAAGTCTTGGGTGACAGGGTTTGACAAGGCGTTCACAGAGGTGGAGGACTTGGATGTCCTGTACGATTTCGCCAAGGAAAGCCTCGGCGGGAGCGCGGACGAGACCGTCGCCACGGAGGAGACGCAGGAACTTGAGGAGGCCTATTCAAAAGCCGTTGAAGACGTTGAGACATTGGAACTTAGGAATATGCTCGGTGCGGAGGGTGACAACCTCGGAGCCGTGCTGACGATCAACTCCGGAGCCGGAGGCACCGAGGCGAACGACTGGAGTTCGATGCTGATGAGGATGTATATGCGCTGGGGCGAAAGAAATGGCTACAAAGTGACTGTCAACGACTTGCTTGAAGGTGACGAGGCGGGGATAAAGTCGGCTACCATCCAGGTGGAGGGCGACTACGCCTATGGCTACCTCAAGGCTGAGAACGGCGTGCACAGGCTTGTGCGCATCTCCCCGTTCAACGCGCAGGGCAAGCGGCAGACCACATTCTCGTCCGTGTTCGTCTATCCTTTGGTCGATGACACCATCAACATTGAGATAAACCCTTCCGATCTGGAATGGGACACGTTCCGCTCCGGCGGCCACGGAGGCCAGAACGTCAACAAGGTCGAGACCGGCGTGCGGGTGAGGCATATTCCTTCAGGAATAGTCGTGGAGAACACTGAGTCCCGCTTCCAGCAGGACAACAGGCAGAACGCCCTTCGCATCCTGCGTTCGAGGCTCTATGACATTGAACTGAAGAAGCGGCAGGAGAAGCAGGCCGAGATCGAGGGTACCAAGAAGAAGATCGAGTGGGGGTCGCAGATCCGCTCCTACGTCCTGCATCCGTACAAGATGGTCAAGGATCTGCGGACGGGATATTCAACAGCCGACACCCAGGGCGTGCTGGACGGCGACCTGAACGAGTTCATGAAGCGCTACCTGATGCAGGAAGGCTCCGGCGGCGCGACCGCTCCGATTGAGGACATTGACTGATAATCACTAAAATATTTCATTAATATGGCAGAATTCAAATACGCTCCGATGTTCCAGCTGGGACCGGACACAACCGAGTACTACAAGCTGACAGGCGAAGGCGTTTCGCTTGGCGAGTTCGAGGGTCATCCTATTCTCAAGGTGGCTCCAGAGGCTTTGACAATGCTTGCCAACGCCGCTTTCAGGGATGTGAACTTCCTTCTTAGACCAGCCCACAACCAGCAGGTCGCCAAGATCCTTAGCGATCCGGAGGCTTCCGACAATGACAAATACGTGGCTCTGCGCTTCTTGCGCAACGCCGAGGTGTCCGCCAAAGGCAAATTGCCTTTCTGCCAGGACACAGGTACAGCGATTATCCACGGAGAAAAGGGACAGCAGGTCTGGACCGGCTTCGATGACGCCGAGGCTCTCTCGAAGGGTGTCTACAAGACCTACACCGAGGAGAACCTCCGTTACAGCCAGAACGCCCCTCTGGACATGTACAAGGAAGTCAACACGAAGTGCAACCTTCCCGCCCAGATCGACATAGAGGCTGAGGAGGGTATGGAATATAAGTTCCTCTGCGTCGTGAAGGGTGGCGGCTCGGCCAACAAGACCTATCTCTATCAGATGACGAAGGCCGTCCTCAACCCTGACACCCTCGTGCCTTTCCTTGTGGAGAAGATGAAGACTCTCGGTACGGCGGCCTGCCCTCCTTACCACATCGCTTTCGTGATCGGCGGCACATCGGCGGAGAAGAACCTCTTGACAGTCAAGCTGGCTTCCACGCATTACTATGACGCTTTGCCTACGACCGGCGACGAGACCGGACGGGCTTTCCGTGACATCGAGCTGGAGAAGCAGGTGCTTCAGGAGGCCTACAAGATCGGCCTCGGCGCGCAGTTCGGAGGAAAATATTTCGCCCACGACATCCGCATCGTTCGTCTGCCTCGCCACGGCGCGAGCTGCCCGATCGGCCTTGGAGTGAGCTGCTCGGCTGACCGCAACATCAAGGCCAAGATCAACAAGGACGGTGTCTGGATCGAGAAACTGGACGACAACCCGACTCGGTGGATCCCTGAGTCTCTGCGTAACGCCGGTGAGGGCGAAGGTGTGGTCGTTGACCTTGACAAGCCGATGGACCAGATCTGCAAGCTCCTCAGCCAGTACCCTGTCTCAACCCGTCTGAGCCTTAACGGTACCATCATCGTGGCCCGTGACATCGCACACGCCCGCCTTAAGGAAAGACTTGACAGGGGTGAGGATCTCCCACAGTACTTCAAGGATCATCCGGTGTTCTACGCCGGCCCGGCCAAGACTCCGGAAGGAATGGCCTGCGGCTCTATGGGCCCTACAACCGCCAACCGTATGGATCCTTACGTGGATATCTTCCAGGATCACGGCGGCAGCATGATCATGATCGCCAAGGGCAACCGCACCCAGGTTGTGACTGACGCGTGCAAGAAGCACGGCGGTTTCTACCTCGGCTCCATCGGCGGCCCTGCCGCTGTCCTCTCCTACGAGAGCATCAAGAGCATCGAGTGCGTGGAGTATCCTGACCTCGGCATGGAGGCCATCTGGAAGATCCGTGTGGAGAACTTCCCTGCCTTCATCCTTGTGGACGACAAGGGCAACGACTTCTTCAAGCAGTTAGGCCTGTAAGGCGATAGTTTGGTAATATGTTGCCGCATCTTCGCAAAACCTGCGGCAACATTATTTTTTTGTATATTCAAAAAGATTCATAATGAGGAATATTCTTACTTTGGCGATAGCGGTCGTGCTGCCTGTGCTTATGGCGGCGCAACCGCAGTCATCCTTTAGGTTGGACTGGGCGGCGACCGGCTCGCACTGTGTCATCGGAGGCGGCCCGTCTCTGGAGTTTCAGAAAAAGGCCTTCAACCATGTCGCATGGCGTGGGGAGAAGGTGTTCGCGCAGGCCGTAGTGTCGTCGGAGGAGGAGTTGAAGGATGTACGGCTGTCAGTCTCTGACCTGCGTAACGGCAAGTCTCTGATCGGGGCGGAGAACATCCGTCTACAATTCGTCAGCTACGTTGTCTCCGACTTGCTCGACACGACCAAGTACGGCCAGTGCGGCTCCCGCGAGGACAAGTCCAAGTGGGGGGAAGTGCTTGTGGCCGACGTGCTTGACATCAATGATTCCATGACGGTTCCGGCTGGACGAAAGCAGCCGGTCTGGATGACCGTGAGCGTTCCTTCGGATGCGAGGCCGGGAAAATATTCAGGAAAACTGACAGTCACTTCCTCCAATGCCAAGGCCCGCAGCCTCAATGTGGAACTGACCGTGGCTGATCATGTCCTGCCGCCGGCCCGTGACTGGGCTTTCCATCTGGATCTGTGGCAGAATCCATATTCAGTGGCGCGCTACGAAAACGTTCCCCTTTGGAGCGAGGCTCATTTCGAGGCCATGCGTCCGGTGATGAGGATGCTCGCCGAAGCCGGTCAGAAATCCGTCACCGCCACCATCATGAGCCGTCCGTGGAACGGTCAGACCGAGGACGCGTTCGGCTCGATGGTCACCAAGATCCGCCGCATAGACGGTACCTGGCTCTACGACTACACCATCTTCGACCGCTGGGTGGAATTCATGTTCTCCCTCGGCATCGACCGGCAGATCAACTGCTACTCAATGATTCCGTGGGCGTTGCAGTTCGACTACATCGACCAGGCGACATCTTCGCCGGCGACCTTCCAGGCCGCTCCCGGAAGTGAGGAGTACAATGAATATTGGGGGGCTTTCATCGCAGACTTCGCCCGGCATCTCAAGGCGAAAGGCTGGTTTGAAAAGACCATGATCGCGATGGATGAGCGTCCGTTGGAGTCGATGCAGGCTGTCCTTGGCCTTATACGAAAGATCGAGCCGGCTTTCAAGATCTCTCTCGCAGGAAACTATCACGAGCCGGTGATTTATGACATTGTCGATTTTAGCGAGACTTTTTCCGGCAAGCAGGAATTCCCTGAGTCCGCCAAGGCCAAAAGAAAGGAACTTGGCCTGACCACGACCTTCTACACCTGCTGCGCCGAGGCTCATCCGAACATGTTCGTGATTTCGAATCCTGACGAGGCCGCCTGGCTTGGCTGGTTCGCCCAGGCCGAGGGTTACGACGGCTATCTCCGCTGGGCCTACAACAGCTGGACCATTGATCCGCTCACCGATGCCCGTTTCCGCACCTGGCCCGCCGGAGACTGTTTCGTGGTTTATCCTGGAGGCCGCGGCAGTGTCCGTTTCTCCAAACTGGTCGAAGGCATCCAGGACTTCGAGAAAGTCCGCATCCTCCGCTCCCGCTGGCAGGAGACCGGGAACGAGGCAAAACTCGGTCAACTGACCGGAATCCTCAAGTCCTTCACCTCCGAGACAGTCCTCGCCGAAGGCCCGGCCAAAGCCCTCGCCGCCGCCAAGTCCTTCCTCGACAGGCAGTAGGATAGGGATCCCCGTGTTCAGAAGTGTCCGACTTCTCCACGGAAAGGGCTATTCGGTGGACAGACCGAGGGGAAAAACCAATTTGTCCACCGAATAGCCTTTTTCGGTGGACAAACTTTAATACTTCGGGTTGTTGCCCGGCGGCCGTGCCGTGTTTCTTTTCAGCGGCTCTCGGTTGTAGTCCGGCGACCGCGGCGGATGTCTACTTGACCTTGATGGAGTTGAGGAGGTCGAGTTTGCCGGTGTCTACCAGGTGGATGATCAGCTCGCCGAAGAGGGTGTTCTGCCAGGCGAACCAGGCGCGGGTGAACTTGCTTGCGTCATCCTTATAGAAGGATTCGTGCATGAAGCCGGTGCCGGCGTCGGTCTTCATCAGGGTCTCCACGCACCATTTGATCTCCTTGTCATCCTGCGATGTAAAGGCCTTCATCATGATGCTCATTGGCCAGATGTAGTCGTAGCCGATGTGCGGGCCGCCGATTCCCTCGCCGGCCTTGCCTTTGAAGAAATACGGATTATCCTCGCTCCAGACAAACCTGCGGGTGTTCTGGTAGATCGGATCGTTGATGTCAATGTCTCCGAGATAGGCCATTGCCAGGAGGCTCGGAACGTTGGAGTCATCCATCAGGAGCCTGTTGCCGAAACCATCCACCTCGAAGGCGAAGATCTTGCCGTACTTGGGGTGGTCCACGACGGCATATTCATAAAGAGCCTTCTCCACTTCGGCGGCGAGGTCGAGGCATTCCTTCGCGAGTTTCTTGTTGTGATTAACATCCGTGAGGATCTCGGCAGCCTTGCGCAAAGAGGTGACGGCGAAGAAGTTGGATGGAACGAGGAACTCGAAGATCGTGGCGTCGTCCGACGGACGGAAAGCCGAGGCGATCAGGCCTACAGGCTTGACAGGGTTGCCGCGGCCGTCATTGGACTTGGTGTCGAACTGGCGGTCGGTCTTGCGGGCGAACCGGTAAGGGCCCGGGCCGTCCTTGCGCTGCTGCTCCTTGAAGGTCTTGAGAGTGGCCTGGATGGACTTGAGCCATGTCTTGCCGAACACGGAATCGTCTCCGGTCACCTTCCAGTACTGGTAGGCCAGGCGGATAGGGTAGCAGTGCGAGTCGATCTCCCATTTGCGTTCGTGGTCGTAAGGGTTCATGTCGGTGAGGTCCGAATCCCACTCGCTGCCCGTCGGGCCGTCGTTGAAGGCGTTGGCGTAAGGGTCGATGCAGATCAGGGAGAACTGGCAGTTGATCACGCCGGCGAGCATATTCCTAAGATGCTCGTCCTCATTGGCAAGCTGGATGTAAGGCCAGACCTGCGCGCCGGAGTCCCTCAGCCACATGGCGTGGATGTCGCCGGTGTAGACGAATGTCCTGAAGTTGCCGTCGTCGTCCTTGCCGAAGTGGACTGTGGTGTCCAGGGTGTTCGGGTAGCAGTTGGCGAACATCCAGGCGAGGCGGGGGTTCGTCAGTATGCCCTGCATCTGTGTGATCTTGCTTTCGACTGCCTCGGAGCGGAAAAGCCGTTTCTCGGGGGCCGGACGCTGTGACTCATAGTCTTTTCCATGTGCCATCGCGCCGCTGAGCAAAAGAATGGCCGAAGCCAGAAGTAGTGTGCGTTTCATAATTTATTTTTCATTAGTGTATGAATATGGTCGGTCCTCCTTTGCGGTTCCTCTCACCGTGTCAGGCTCGGACCCTACAAGATAAACAATATTCGCTCCTTCTGCAAGGTCTTCATGGCGGAAATAGTTTCGGCTCCACTCTTTCCCGTTGATTCTCACGCCTTTGACGTAGAAGTTGTCTTTGGAATTCTCCGGGGCTTCAAGCGAGACGACGCTTCCGTCAGGCCGGGTGATGACCGCTTTCCTGAACAGAGGTGTCCCGATGGCATATTCATTGGACCCCGGGCAGACAGGGTAGAATCCGAGGGCGGAGAAGACGTACCAGGCGGATGTCTGGCCGTTGTCCTCGTCGCCGCAGTAGCCGTCGAAGTTTGAGTTATAGAACTTGTCCATCACCTCGCGGATCCGCTGCTGCGCCTTCCAAGGCTGGCCACACCAGTCGTAGAGGTAGAGCATGTGCTGGATCGGCTGGTTGCCGTGGGCGTAGTTCCCCATGTTCATCACCTGCATCTCCCTGATCTCGTGGATAGGGAAGCCGTAGTAGCTGTCGTCGAAGAGCGGAGGAATTGTGAATATGCTGTCGAGCATCCCGGCGAAGACCTCGTCCCCTCCCATCAGGTCGATCAGGCCTTGCGGGTCGTGGAACACCGACCAGGTGTAGTGCAGGCTGTTGCCTTCCGTGAAGTTACCGCCCCATTTTAGAGGGCTGAACGGCCTCTCGAACGAGCCGTCGGCCTTCTTTCCGACCATCAACTTGTAGTCCGGATCGTAGAGGTTCTTGTAATTGAGCGCGGCCTTGGCGTAGGGGGCGAGTTCCTCCTCGCCGCGTCCCAGAGCCTTGCCGAATTGGAAGATGCACCAGTCGTCGTAGGAGTATTCAAGCGTCCTTGCGGCGTTCTCGTTGATGCCTACGTCGCAAGGGACATAGCCGAGGCTGTCGTAATATTCCCAGCCGAGTCTGCCTGTCGAACTGACCTCCGGATGGACGGCGTGGGTTCCGTGGGTGACGGCCTTCCAAAGCTCGTCGGTGTCATAGCCGCGCAGCCCCTTGATCCAGGCGTCGGCGACCACTGATGCTGAATTGTTTCCGACCATACATCCCCTGTGTCCCGGGCTGGACCATTCCGGCAGGAATCCGCTCTCTTTCCACGTGTTCACCAGCCCTTCCTGCATCTTCACGCTCTCGTCCGGATAGACGAGGTTCAGCAGCGGGAAAAGACATCTGAATGTGTCCCAGAAGCCGGTGTCGGCGAACAGATAGCCCTTGTGCACGGCTCCGTCGTAAGGGCTGTAGTGGACGCGCTCGCCGTCGGCGTTGATCTCTGACAGGTCACGAGGGAACAGCACCGATCTGTAGAGGCAGGAGTAGAATGTCCGAAGATTGTCGAGATTGCCATCCTCCACGGCGATGCGGCCAAGAACCTCGTTCCATCTCGCGCGTCCGGCCTGGGCTATCTCGTCCAACGTTCTGTCGCCCAGTTCTTTGAGATTGATCTCCGCCTGCTCATGGCTGATGAATGAAGATGCGACCCTGAGGTTGACCTTCTGTCCTTTCGCTGTCTTGAACCCGACCATGGCGATGTGGCCGTCAGTTGTCCGGGTCTCGAACGGTGTGTCTGAGACCACCACGAACCAGTTGCGGAAATTCCCGGCCACGCCGCCGTGGTTCGCTGTCGAATAGCCGGCGATCATATTCCTGTCCGGCAGAACCTCCACGTGTCCGCCGCTGTAGGCGTCCACCACGAGGTACGACATTTCCTTTTCCGGGTAGGTGAGTCTGAACGCCGCCGCCCTCTCGGTAGGCGCGAGTTCAGCTACCACGTCGTGTTCGGCGAGATAGACCTGGTAGTAGTAAGGTTTGACCGTCTCCGCCTTGTGCGAGAACCAGCTCTGCCGTCCTTCCTCGTCGTAAACCGGCCCTGTGGTCACAGGCATGATCGAGAACGAGCCGTAGTCGTTGATCCACGGACTCGGCTGGTGGGTCTGTTTCAGACCTCTGATCTTGGTCGCTGAATAGGTGTATGTCCAGCCGTCCCCGTTGCGTCCTGTCTGTGGAGTCCAGAAGTTCATTCCCCAAGGCAGGGCGACCGCCGGGTAAGTGTTCCCCGTTGAAAGCTCGTAGGTGGACGCTGTTCCCATCAGTGGATTCACATAGTCCACAGGTGCCTCCATGCCCATCTTTTCCTGCGTCCCGCAAGAGACGAGAGCCAAAAAGGCTGCTAAAATTAATGAATATCCTCGCATGCTACTGTTGTGTATTGTCCGCTAAGTTACTCTATTTTATTTTGTTTTGGAAATAATATAAGTAACGTGAAAAAAATAACCTGCCTCAGATTAGGAGAAGATTTTCGAGGATAGATCTATTTTCGAAGAAGGAGTGTGCCGGTGGCACATGACTGATGAGAAAAGAGATATAGACCGAAAAGATTCCTTAAGATGAGGCAGGTTATTTTTTGAAGGTTACTAAGCGTGGGAAGGATCTACGGCAGTCTGGTAGTTACCATTTGTACGCCAACATATTCATCCATTGACTCACCATCGTCCGCGCTATGCCATACCATCGGCGAATATTATTTGAAATTTTTAGTACTTTGTCTTGCAAGGTATTCAAAAATATTTATATCTTTGCATCGTAAAATTAATTGCAAGGCAAGGAAGATGGCCGGCAAGGGATTTTGCTGTAGAAGTTAAAATATTCATAATTAGATAGTTGAAAATGAAAAAAGTTGTTAATGTCAGTGTCGGAGGCCGCAGCTTCTCTTTGGATGAGGATGCTTATGAGAGGCTCACCGCTTATTTCGATCACTTCAAGGCGCTTCTTGACAAGGACACCCAGTCCGCGAAAGAGGAGGTCATGACGGATTTGGAGAACCGGATCGCCGAGTTGTTCGATCAGGGGATCGGAGGAGCGTCCTACCGGGTGGTCAACCTCGACCTTGTCACCAGGGTCGTCGAGCAGCTCGGGATGCCGGACGGGTCGAAGGAGCCGGAGACTTTTACTTCGGATAAGGCTTCCGAAGAGCGTGAGGAGGCGAGGACTTCTGATAATCCTCAGAACGGAGGCCCGGATTTCACTTACAGCGGAGGCAGCGGGACGTCCAAAAGGCGGCTCTTCCGCGATCTGGACAACAAGGTGATCGGTGGAGTCTGCGCCGGCCTGGCGGCATTCCTCAATGTGGATCTTACCGTGGTAAGAATCGTCACTCTGCTCACCTTGTTGCTTTACGGTACCGGATTCCTGGTTTATCTTGTCCTGTGGATTGTGGTTCCGGTCGCGAAGACACCGGCGGACAAGTGCATGATGAGGGGCTTTGAGCCTACGGCGGAGAACATGGCGAGATTCAGCGGCCAAAGGAGGAACGGCTATGGAAAATAGTGTTGACAATGTCCGTTCCCAGATGCGGAAAGGGGTGCTGGAATATTGCATCCTGTGCATTCTGAACCGTAAGGAGGCCTACGCTTCCTCGATTCTTGAGGATCTGAAATCCGCGAATATGATAGTGGTGGAAGGCACGCTCTATCCGCTCCTGATACGTCAGAAGAACCAGGGTCTGCTTTCCTACCGCTGGGAGGAGTCCACGCAGGGGCCTCCACGGAAATATTACTGCATCACCGAGAAAGGCCGCGCGCAGCTTCGCGAGATGGATCTGGCGTGGCAGGAGATAGTCGAGACAATCAAAACCATAAAGCAATGAATATGAGAGTGTGGCGTCATCCCGCCGCACCTTGTCAAAACAAATGTGAAATATGAAGCAAGTTGAATATGTCAGCATAGGCGGCTATGTGTTCTCCTTTGAGGACGACGCGTGCGCTTCCGCCAAGGAATATCTAGCCCAACTCGAATCGTTCTATTCCGGCAAGGAAAGCGGAGCGGAGGTGATGGAAGGGATCGAGGAGAGGATGGCTGAGCTCCTGATCGAGAAGAGTGGCCAAGGTGGGGTGGTGAGTCAGCGGATGGTCTCGGACGTGATCGCTGTACTTGGCCGTCCGGAAGCGATAGAAGAGGATCCTGACGCGCCGGGTGATCCTTCCGGCGCTGGTCACTCCTCTCCGGAATCCGGTCCTGTCGAGGCGTCGGGCCGTTCCTCCAGAAACACTGCCGGAACCGGAGCCAAGCCTCGCCGCCGTCTCTACCGCGACCCTGCCAACGGGAAGTTGGCCGGTGTCTGCAGCGGCCTGGGAACGTTCTTCAATTTCGACCCGTCCCTGTTCCGCATCCTTTTCGTTGTCTTTACATTGATCGGCTTCCTGGATTTCAGGCTGTTCTGGCCGTTTGAGCCGTGGATCCACATTTCGGCGCCGATTGTCTATCTTGTACTTTGGGTTTGTATGCCGGCAGTCAAGACCGTCCGGCAAAGAGACGAGCTTCACGGACGCAAGGGCACAGTCGATGACATCAGCGAGAGGGTTCTCAACACGCCAAAAGAGGAGCGAAAAGTTATTGACCCGGAGTCTTGGAAAAATGTGCGGCGAATATTCTCGGTGATATTCGGAGTCCTATTCCTGCTTGCCGGAGTCGCCGGCATCGCATTCCTCTGTTCGTTCTGGTGGGGAGCGGAAGTCCTTGGCAACAGCTTCTTCTACAATAAGATGATAGAGCGAATCGCAATGGATTCGCCACAGATCATCTCCTTCATCTCCGTTCCGCTCGTGATGATCGCCGCCATCCTTGTGGTAGCCATCCCGCTTTTCATCATGCTCTACGCTGGAGTGATGCTGATCTTCGGCCTCAAGTCCCCGAAATGGCGCCCCGGCCTTGTCATGTTCGTGGTCTGGTTAGTGATCCTGGTCTTCCTGACCGTCTCCTCTCTCATGACATTCGCCGTAATCGACTGAAACCCATAAGTTTAATATTGATAATGTGAGTCGGACCGGACAACCTGTGAAGGCTGCCCGGCCTGAAGCATAATAAGCGTTAAAGAATAAAAGAATAGTTGGTAATTTTTGTAGGATTGCTAAAATCAGAATTTCTTATGGCGAGTGTTGCGGGAATTGCGGTTTTTTGTGTAAGTTTGAAGTTTAGTAACAATTTAGTCAGGAACATGGAGACAGACAATAGGAAACTATACCCGTTGAGATTTGTGGACGAGGGGGCGGATGTGCCTTGGGGACACGTCAGCTATCAGGTGGCGGATCTTGGATTCAAGGATTCGATGGTCGATAACGGCTGGTTCGGGGGCAACACCTTGAGCGAGCTGATGGGGACTTATCTGGAAAGGGTGGTAGGCGACGATGTGTTCGAGTTTTACGGATTGCAGTTCCCTGTGATGGTGAAGGTGATGGATGTCACCGGCTGGCAGCCGCTTCAGATGAACGCGTCGGATGAGATTGCCGCTGAAAGGTACGACTCGTTCGGCAAGACCGCGCTCTGGTACATACTGGAGGCCAGACCTGATTCTGAGCTGATGCTTGGCTTCAACCGCGATGTGGATCCGTCGGAGTTTTACACCAGATGTCAGGAAGGCTCTGTCAGGGAAGTCATGAACATTGTCCGTCCGCGCGCCGGCGAGGCTTTCCTGATCAACCCAGGGACTGTCTTCGCGGCTGGCCCCGGCCTTAGGATAGTAGAGATCGCCGAATGTTCGGAACTCGCTTTCAATCTTCACAACTGGGGCGTGGAGCTACCTGATTCCGAGGAACTTCTGCTTGAGGAAGCCTTTGACCTCATCGATTTCCGGAAACTTGTGCCTGAGCCGGTCACCGGAGACAAACTGGCTTCCTGTCCGGAGTTCGTGGTGACAAGGCTTGACCTTAAGGACGGCCTTCACATATTCTCTGATCAGCCGGGCAGTTTCGCAGTCTATTTCTGCGTTTCCGGCGAGGCGGTGATCCAGGTTCCCGTCGAGGATGGGAAAGGAGGAAAGAGCATGGAGTCCTACACGTTGAAGTCCGGACATTCGATCCTTGTGCCGTCCGAGATTAACGACTTCTGTATCATGCCGTCAGCCCGGGGAACGGTTCTGCTGGAGGCGCTTGTGGAGAAGCGTCTGATCCGGGATTCCTACACCAATCAAGAGGTCGAGCCAGACTCCATTGAAGAGGCTCAGGCACCGGATCCCCATGTCCGTGAATGGCATAGCTGATTATGGCGGACACTGAGAGAATTGACAAAGTCCTCTGGGCTATCAGGGTTTTCAAGACCAGGACAGAGGCCACTGACGCCTGTAAGGGAGGCAAGGTGAAGATCGGTGGCGTGAATGCCAAACCTTCCAGGATGCTGAAGGTGGGTGAGGTTGTCGAGATCCGCAAAGGTTCCGTGCAGTACTCCTACAGAATCAAGCAGTTGACAGATCACCGCCTCGGTGCGAAACTCGTTCCCGACTATGCCGAGAACCTTACCCCTCAGTCCGAGCTTGACAAACTCAAGGCTCCCGTCGAAACCTTCTTCCTCCGCCGTGATCCCGGTGCCGGCCGTCCGACCAAGAAGGAACGCAGAGCAATGGAGGACGCATGGGACGAGATCGACTACAGCAACGGCCTGGGCGACATTCCGGATGACATCGCCGAACACTTCGGCCTAACCGACGACGACCTGTAGCCGGAGGAACAAAAATTGGAGATACCGCTCCTGCCGATGACGGGAACACAGATGTTTTTTCCTTGCAGCTCCTCATTGTGAGTTTGACATGAAAGTGCCACTGACCGATGTCCGGTAGGCGGACTTCCCAAAAAACAGGCACCCCCGGGCGCATTGCCCGGGGGTGCCTATAGTTGAATGTCTTTCAAAGGCGATTATTTCTTGCCGAAGAAGCGGGTGTAGAGTCCGTAGAAGCCGGCTCCGTGACGGGCCTCGTCCTTGGCCATCTCGTGAACGGTGTCGTGGATGGCGTCGTAGCCCAGCTGCTTGGCCCTTGTGGCGATGGCGAGCTTGCCCTCGCACGCTCCGGCCTCAGCCTGGTAGCGCTTCTCAAGGTTGGTCTTGGTGTCCCACACAACGTCTCCGAGAAGCTCGGCGAACTTTGATGCGTGCTCAGCCTCCTCGAATGCATACCTCTTGAAGGCCTCGGCGATCTCCGGATAGCCCTCACGCTCGGCCTGGCGGCTCATGGCGAGGTACATGCCCACTTCGCTGCACTCTCCGTTGAAATGATCCTTCAGTCCCTGGAGAACTTCCTGATCCTCTACCTTGCCGTCACCGATGTGGTGCTCGCAGGCCCACTGAGGCTTGCCGTCCTCGTCCTTGATCTCGACAAACTTGCTCGCCGGAGCATGGCACTGTGGACACTCTGCAGGAGGATTCTCGCCTTCGTAAACATAACCGCAAACCAAACATCTAAATTTCTTTTTCATGATAATATCTTTTTAAGTCAAACAAAATTAATGAGTAATGTCATTTCCTATTGCAAAGGTAACACCTTATTTTCAATTTTCAAAATAGAATTATTAAAAATTGGTAAAAAATTGAAAAATTTTGAATATTACCGCAGAATGTGCTATATTATGGCACAAAGGGTGCCTATCTTTGACGCAAAAAGAAAAAGTAGTATATTCGTCAAAACAACCGACATGACTCCATTTCTCAAGCAGGTGGCCGATCACTATATGGCGCGGGGCGGGATCTCAGGGACCTGCTTCATTTTTCCCAACAGGCGCAGCCAGGTCTTCTTCACGAAGTACCTCGGCGAGGCCGTGAAGGAGGGCGGAATCCCGATCGTGGCTCCGAAGATGCTGACCATCAACGATTTCTTTTTCAGAATCTCGGGAAGCAAACCCGCGGACAGGGTGACTCTGCTGCTGGAACTCTACGAATGCTACAAGGCTCTGAACCCGAAGCACGAGACTCTGGACGAGTTCATCTTCTGGGGAGACGTGATCCTGGGGGATTACGATGACGTGGACAAGTACCTTGTCGATCCGGTGAGGTTGTTCGCCAACGTGTCGGAGTTCAAGGAGATACAGGATTCATATTCATACCTTACGGAGAATCAGAGGAAGGCGGTCGAGAGCTTTGTCAGCCATTTCCGCAGCGAGGGGCGGCTGACGGTGGATCTGAACTCCGACAACCCGAACGTGAAGGAGCGCTTCCTGCAGATTTGGAATATTCTTTTACCGCTCTACAACAATTTCAGGGAAAGACTGTCCGGCAAGGGACTCGCCTACGAGGGGATGGTCTACCGCGGTCTCGCGGCGCGGCTGGACACGGAATCGGCGGTTGATGTGATGGGCGCCGCCTTCGAAGGGGTTGAGGGATATGTCTTCGTGGGTCTCAACGCTCTCAACGAGTGCGAGAAAAAGGTCATGCGGCGGATGCGTGACGCCGGGCTGGCGGAGTTCTGCTGGGACTACTCCGGCGCGATGGTGAAGAATCCGCTCAACAAGTCTTCGTTCTTCATGTCGCGGAATGTCAAGGACTTCCCGCAGGCTTTCGAGTTGGATCCCGATGGACTGAAGACTCCGGAGGTCGAGGTGATCAGCGTGCCGTCGTCTGTGGGGCAGGCTAAACTGATTCCGTCGGTGGTGAAGGATGAGCGCTGCGCCGTGGTGCTGCCGGACGAGTCGTTGCTGATTCCGGTGCTGAACTCCATTCCGGAAGAGATCAGGGACATCAATGTCACGATGGGCTATCCTATGAAGAGCAGCGCGTTCTTCGATTTTCTGACCCTTGTGGGCGCGATGCAGATGCACCTGAGGCAGAAGGACGGGAAATGGTACTACTACCACAGCCAGGTCTGGTCCCTGTTCTCTTCGGGCATATTCAGAAAAGTCACTTTTGGCGACAAGGCGGTGCGGGACAGGATCAAGAGGATCAAGGAAGACATGAAGTACTACATCCCGCAGGAGGATCTCGCCGGGATTCCGCTCTTCGACCTGTTGTTCAGGCCGGCGGTGACGGATCCGAAATCGACTTCCGGGGAGCAGATCCGTGCTTTCGCTGACTATCAGAAGACACTTGTCAAGGGACTCGCCCCGAGATTGGCGGAGGATTCGTCCATGGCGATCGAGCTGGAGTTCGCCAAGGCGGCCTACAGCGCTGTCAGCCAGCTCCAGGCGGTCGGTCTTGAGATCCTGCCGATGACTTATGTCAGGCTTCTGGACCAGTTGCTCGCTCCTGTCTCGATCCCTTTCAACGGAGAGCCGCTGAAAGGTCTTCAGATCATGGGGCCGCTGGAGACAAGGGCCTTGGACTTCAGCCAGGTGATGATCCTGTCATGCAATGAGGGCATGTTTCCTCGGCGGAGCGTCAGCTCGTCCTTCATCCCGCCGGAGCTGCGAAAGGGCTTCGGCCTGCCTACCTACGAGTTCCAGGACGCGGTCTGGGCGTACTATTTCTACAGGCTGATCCAGAGGACGGAGAAAGTGACCCTGGTGTATGATTCCAGAACAGAGGGAATGAAGAACGGGGAGGAGAGCCGCTACATCAAACAGCTTGAGTATCACTTCAATCTGCCTATAAAGCGGAGTTTTGTCAAGGCGAACGCGTCCGGGGACTTCTCCCCGAAGGAGATCGCCAAGACGGCGGAGGATGTCGAGGCCATAAGGCGGACGAACCTTTCAGCCTCGGCGCTGAAGAATTACCTCGACTGTCCGGCCAGGTTCTACTATGCCACGGTCAAAAGGCTCCGGAAGCGCGACGAGGTGTCGGAGGATCTGGATGCCGGCATGTTGGGAAACGTGTTCCACGGTACGATGCAGAAGCTCTATTCGGAGGAGATGGCGGGAGGTAAGGTTGTCACTTGTGAGTATCTTTCCTCGCTCCTCGGCAAGACATCCGCCATCAAGGGCATTGTGCGTGCGCTGATCCTAGAACAGCTTCATTCCCTTGAGGTTACAGGACGCGACCTGGTCGTTGAGGATGTGATTGTGGAATATGTTGTCAAGACCTTGAAGAGGGACCGGGAACTTTTGAGGTCATCCGGATCGGACGGCTTCGAGATCCTTGGGCTGGAGAAAAAGTTCGAGCGGGAGATCGACGGGTTTCGTTTCGTCGGGTACGTGGACAGGATGGACAGCCTGCGCCCGGGAGAGATCCGCATCATCGACTACAAGACGGGCAGGGTGGAGGACAAGGATGTCAACATCAGCGACGGGAACGCGGAGGCGGTTGTCGATGCCCTGTTCGGCCCCGTGAACGAGGGAAGGCCGAAGATCGCCCTGCAACTCTATCTCTACGATGTGTTCTGCCGGGAGTCCGGACTCTTCAATGGGCAGAGGATGGTCAATGTCATCTATCCTCCCGCCAACCTGTTCACGGAGCAGGTCAAGGAAGTTCCTGTCAGCGAGACCTTTATGAACCTTACAGAGGAAAGGCTCCACGGACTTCTCGCGGAGATAGCCTCGGTAGAGATTCCTTTCAGGCGCACTGCCGAGGAGAAAACCTGCTCATTGTGTGACTTTAGAATGATTTGCGGAAGATGATCAGGATAATGAAAGCGTCGGCCGGTTCGGGTAAGACCTTCAATCTGGCCAAGACATACATAAGGCTTCTGCTTACGGACGAGGAAAGATGGTCCTACAGGCACATCCTTGCCGTGACCTTCACCAACAAGGCCACGGACGAGATGAAGAGCAGAATCCTGAAAGAGTTGCATCTGCTGGCGACCTCACCGAAGGATTCGCCTTATTATGAGGAACTTGTCGGATCCTTCGAGACGGAGGACGCGTTAAGGCGCAGGTCGGAGACCGTCCTGTGCGACATCCTGCACGACTACGGAGCGTTCGCCGTCAGCACGATCGACCGCTTCTTCCAGCAGACCCTCAAGGCTTTCTCAAGGGAGATCGGCCAGTTCGCGACCTATCAGGTGGAGCTGGACAAGGAGTCCCTGGTGTCCGAGAGTGTGGACAGGGTTCTGGATTCCCTTTCCGAGGACAGGAAGGAATTGCTTGGATGGCTGACACAGAGCGTGATGGAGGATCTGGAGAAAGGCCGGCGGTACAATCTTGAGAGAAATCTGAAGGATGTGGCGATGACTCTTAAGTCCGACGAGCACAGGGCCGCGGTCGAGGAATATGGCATTGACGAGGAGAAGGAATATTCAAAAGAGAACCTTTCGAGGATGAAGAAAGGGCTTTCGGAGGTGATGGTTTCCTTCGGGAGGGATGTGCGTGCCGCCGCCAAGGCTTTTGTGGACGCCGCCTCCGAGGAGGGTCTGTCGAATGAGGATTTCTCGCGCAAGTGCTTCAGTTCGGTCTTTGCCTGCGCCGCCTCGGATCCGAAGGATGAGCCGGCCTACCCGTCCGCGACCATATTCAGAAACTGTGAGGATCTCGGCAAGTGGTTCAGGAAGGCCGACATAAAGAGGTTCGAGCCGTCGCAGGGCAGACTGGCGCCGCTTCTCCGGCGCTACTGCGGACTGTTCCTTGAGAGGTACAAGGTTTATTCCACTGCTTCGAAGATCTTGTTGATCCTGAATGAATTGGGAATCGCCGGGGATCTGGAGAGAGAGTTCCGGGCCTTGATGAAGGAGAAGAATGTCCTGAGCATTGATGACTCCAACGTGATCCTCAGGAACATCATCGACGGCACCGACGCGCCTTTCATCTATGAGAAGCTTGGTGTCCGTTTCGAACACTTCCTGCTGGACGAGTTCCAGGACACTTCCAGGATCCAGTGGGACAATTTCCGGCCGCTGATCGAGAACAGCGTGGCGCAGGGGAAGGAGAATCTTCTTGTCGGTGACGTGAAGCAGAGCATCTACCGCTGGCGAGGATCCGACTGGAGGATGATGGCGCGTGAGGTGCAGAGTGAGTTCCAGAGCTGCCGGGTGGAGACACTGGACAGCAACTACCGGAGTCTCAGGAATATAGTCGAATTCAACAATGGATTTTTTGAATATTCCTCATTGACCCTCGATGGTATGATTGGCGGCGGGTCGGGTTTCAGTGTTCATGAGATATACTCGGACGCGGGCCAGCTGGTGAGGTCGAAGGACTCCTCGGAAGGAAGCGTCGAGGTTGTCTTCTGCGACAAGGACGAGGAGATGCCGAGGATACTGGACACCGTGAACCGGGTTCACGAGGCAGGGGCGAGATACGGGGAGATCACTGTGCTGGTGAGGAGCAACCGGCATGGGTCTGACGTGGCCATGTACTTGATGGACAACGGGGTGAGTGTGATCTCGGACGATTCCCTGCATCTGAAGTCCTCGGCTGTGGCCCGTCAGGTGGTGTCGCTCCTCTCCTCTGTGGGGAATGAGGATGACACGATCGGCTCCTTCCTTGCCGGAGAGCTGGACATCGATGTGGGCGGACTGTCCTGTCTGTCTTTGTCCGACCTTTGCGAGCAGCTTCTGCGCATTCTGAAGGGCAGGGAGCCTGAGCTGTTCGAGTCCGAGACGCAGTACGTCCAGGCCTTGATGGATTTTGTGCAGGATTATGTGGCTGTCAACGGCAATGCGGTAGACGGCTTCCTTAAGGCTTGGCAGGAGGCCGATCCGAAGATCAGCTCGCCGTCGGATCCGGAATCGGTCAGGGTTATGACGATTCACAAGTCGAAAGGGCTTGAGTTCCATCATGTTATCTTTCCATTTGCCGAGGAGATCGGGCTTTTCCGTCCGGAAGACCACTGGACTCGTCCTTCGGTTGGGGGGACCGAGCTTGAGGGTGTCGCCGACGGGGTCTATAACGTAAGGCTGAGGAAGCCGGAGAACGAGGACTCCCTGTTCAGGGATGGCAGTCAGAAGGAGCTTCAGTTTCAGTTTGTGGACAACATCAACACGTTCTACGTGGCCTTGACCAGGGCTGTCAAAGGCCTGACTGTCATAGCGGCGGATCCGCCGGCGAAGATCGCTGACGCCCTCGTGCCCGTCTGTGCGGACGAAGCTTCTGGCGGGGCGGAGGTCGAAGCCCTCCCGGTGGACTTTTCCGACTTCTCGCAGATCCTGTACGCCTATCTCTACTGTCACGGTAACGCATTGGGATTCACTAATGAAGAATCGGACGAGAGCACCGTGTTCTCCAAGGGAGAGTTGTACGACTATTCCGGGTTGGAGCGCAAGGCGGACACCATCTCCGAATTGACGCCCGGCTATCCGTCCTACCCGCTCAACCCGGCACAGGAGGATGGCGACTCCGATGTGAGGGAGCGTGGCCGCCTCAAATTCAGCGCTGACTCCATCGACTTTTTCCGCGACGGTTCACGGAACGAGGCCCGTCTCAACGGCACGGTGCTGCATGCGATCCTCTCCGAAGTGGTCGTCCCGTCGGATCTTCCGGCTGCCGTCAGGCACGCCTTCGAGGCGGGCGAGATCGATGCCGGCCAGGAGGAAGAGTATCTGAATATTCTTGCCCAAAGAATCGCCGCACATCCTGAGTGGTTCCCTGCCGACGGCACTGAAGTCTTGAATGAGACTGAACTGATTGACACTGACGGAGAATCCTATCGTCCTGACAGGGTTCTTGTCAAAGACGGCAAGGTGACGGTCATCGACTACAAGTTCGGGGAGAGAAACCGTCGCTACCTCCGGCAGGTCGCCCGTTATGCCGACATCTACCGTCGGATGGGATATTCGGAAATATCATCGGTAATCTGGTATGTTCTTGCGGATGAGGTGGAATAATTTTCGTATATTTGCCATTTGACATTATAATAATTATTTATGGACGCTATTGACAACACGATAAAGCTCTACTACAACACGGAGAGAGAGAAACTTCAGATGCCTGAGTACGGGAGGATTGTCTTGAATATGGTTGAACAGGTCAAGGCCATCCCCGACAGGAAGAAGAGAAGCGAGCAGGCAAAGGCCGTCGTACGGGTTATGGAACTGCTTAATCCTCAGGTTCACACGCAGGACAACTATGAGCAGAAACTCTGGGATCATCTCTACATGATCGCAGGCTATGACCTCGACATTGACTCCCCGTTCCCGGCACCGCATCCAGAGGCTATGGATGTGCCGCCGATGAAGATTCCGATCAACAAGACCCCGGTGCGGGCCAACCACTACGGACGCAACATCGAGAGCATCATCGACCTGATCGCCGGTGAGCCGGAAGGCGAGACCAAAAGGGCGATGCTCCGATCACTTGCCATCTACATGAGGCAGCAGTACCTCATCTGGAACAAGGACAGCGTGGCCGACGAGACAATCTTCGCCGACATCGAGAAACTGTCTGGCTACAGGATCCAGGTGCCTGCCGACATGGAACTCTCCAAGATTTCCTTCGACTCCAACTTCTCCCGTCCAGGACTGAATCTGAACATGGGTCAGAATCGCAGGAACAACAAGAAAACCAATCGTAAGAACAGAAAATAATGTTCCGGTTCTGGAGGAATATGGACGATGACGACAAGTCGAGGCTGGTGAGGATCATCGGCCTTGTGGTCGCGTTGGCGGCGGTGTTCACGCTGCTGTCAACGGTCTCCTATTTCTTCACATGGAAGGCTGACCAAAGCTCATTGACCTCGGCTGTCGGCGACACGACCGTGGAGGTGAGCAACGCCGGGGGAAAACTTGGCTACAGATGGGCTGATCTGCTTGTCCGCAAGTGGTTCGGACTTGGAAGTCTGGCCTTCATCGTCATACTTTTCGCCGTGTCCGTCCGTCTGCTGCTGCGCCGCTGGCGGTATTCGATGCTGAAGACCACGCTGCTGACTTTTTCGGGAGCGTTGGTAGCCTCTTTCGCGCTGGCCTTCGTCTCTGATCTGACGGGACTCGGCAACGCTTTCGGAGGAGGACTCGGAGGAGAGTGCGGAGAGTCCGTCATCAGGTGGTCGTCCGTAGTGTTCGGCACTTTTCTTACGGGTTTCCTGCTTGTCTTTCTGGTGGTGCTGTGGCTGGTTTTCGCTTCGAGGCGCTTTTCCTGCTGGCTGATGTCGCTCGGAAAGAAGGATCCTGATGAGCCGGCTGTCCCTCAGGATCAGGAGCCGGAGACTCCGGTCTCCGGGCAAGCCGGGGCAGCCGCTGGCAGAGGAACTTCCAATCTGAGTGTCTCCACTCCGTCCCTCCGGCAGGCTCAGGAACCGGAACCAGTGCCGGGACCGTCCAGCCCACAGGCTCCGGGACAGGATGAAACTGCCAAGGAGCCAGGAAAGGACTCCGGAGAGTCTCTTGAGGTGATCAAGGGCAAGGAACTGACGACAAAGGTGACAAGCGACCTGCCGAGGATCAATGTCCGTGACGAGCTTCCTGACTACAAGTTCCCGTCGCTTGAGCTGCTGGACACCTACTCGTCAGGCAGAAGCGAGGTTACCGATGAGGAGCTCTCCAGGAACAATGCCCGGATCCGTACCGCGTTGGAGAACTACCGCATCCAGATCAATGATGTCAAGGCCATTGTCGGCCCGACGGTCACCCTCTATAAAGTCTATCCGGCTCCCGGCGTAAAGATCTCCGAGATCAAGAAGCTGCAGGAGGATCTTGGCATGCATCTCCACGCAAGGGGAGTGCGCGTTGTGACCCTTACCGACTCCGTGGGCATCGAGGTCGCCAATGACCGGCCTTCGATCGTGCCGATGCGGGCTGTCCTCAACGACGAGGCGTTCCGCGTCAGCAAGGCAGAGCTGCCGGTGGCCATCGGCTACACCATCCAGCAGAAAGTGAAGGTCTTTGACCTTGCCGACGCTCCTCACCTTCTGGTGGCGGGCGCGACGAAGCAGGGCAAGTCCGTGGGACTCAACGTGATAGTCACATCGCTATTGTACTCGAAGCATCCGTCGGAGCTGAAATTGGTCTTCATAGACCCAAAGATGGTCGAGTTCTCCGCCTACTCCCATCTGCTGAAGCATTATCTTGCTGTCCTTCCGTGCAATGACGAGACCGAGGAGATGGACAACGCCATCGTGAAGAAGGCCGACAAGGCGGACAAGATCCTCCGCTCGCTGTGCATAGAGATGGATCAGCGCTACGAACTCCTCAGTAAGGCCTCGGTTCCTAACATCAAGACTTACAACGAGAAGTACCGCAATCGCAGGCTGCGTCCCGACGAAGGCCACCGCTTCCTCCCTTACATGGTCACCGTCATTGATGAATATGCCGACCTGACAATGTCAGTCGGTGGAAGCGGCGATGCCAAGGCTGTGGCAAGGAGCATAACTACATCCATCATCAGGCTTGCGCAGAAAGGCCGTGCCGCCGGTCTGCACGTCGTTCTTGCGACCCAGAGGCCGTCCGTGGATGTCATCACCGGACTGATCAAGACGAACTTCCCGACACGAATAGCTTTCAGGGTTGTCTCACGGACCGACTCTTCGACCATCCTGGACTCGTCCGGAGCGGAGAAACTGATAGGCAAGGGCGACATGCTCTACTACGCCGGTGTCGAGATGGAACGCGTCCAGTGCGCCTACATCGGCAGCGAGGAGATCAACAGGCTTACTGAATATATCGGCTCGCAGTCCGGCTACAAGAAGAGCTTCAACACCCCGTTCTATCTCCCACCGGTGGATGACGACACCGAGGAAGGGTCTGGTGGAATGGTTGACATGACCAAGCTTGACGAGCGTTTTGACGAAGCCGCCAAACTGGTCGTGATGAGTCAGCGCGGATCCACATCCGATCTTCAGCGCCGTCTCGGAATGGGCTATGCCAAGGCCGGAAGGGTGATGGATCAGCTTCAGGCCGCCGGCATCGTCGGGCCGCAGGAAGGTTCCAAGCCGCGTCAGGTGCTTGTGTCCAGCCTTGACGAGCTTGATCAGATCATCGCGGCCTACAAGAACAACAGGTAAACATCCCCTAAAGGCACGACTTGTGCAGACACATCACCGAGTATGAGAACAACCGCAAGAACAATAATCGCCTTCGCCGTGGCTTCCCTTCTGGCCATGCCGCAGGTGTTGTCCGCGAAGAGTAAGACATTGAGCGCCTTTGTGGACAAGGTCTCCGTTTCGCTCGTGTCTTTTGACTATTCCTTCACAATGCCGACCAAGAAGGCCAGGATGACAGGCGAGGGTACCGTGAAGGTGCAGGGAGACTCGTTCCTCGTGGACGGAAACGGACTGGAGGTTTGGTGCGACGGCGCTACCCGCTGGACAATCGACCGGATTTCGGAGGAGGCTCTGGTGGAGTCTGTCGATGATTCGTATGACAGCTATGCCACCAACCCTGCATTGATGATCGCCTCGATAGACGACGCGTTCAACGAAGTGTCATTCGGAGCGTCCAAATTCGATGGAAAGGTTGCGGACTCCTCTGTCCTTTCTCCTGTGCGCAAAGGCAAGGGCTCGATGGACATAGCACTGCTCAAGTTGTTCTTCAAGAGCGGCACGTCGGTCTTGATCGGGGCGGAAGTGACTCTGAATGACGGTTCTGTCTCCACATTCATCATAACGAACCTCCGTTTCGACACCTCCGGAAAAACAAAAGAGTCTTTCCGTTTCGACGAAAAGACTCTCGATTCTTCCTATGTGGTCACGGATCTTCGCTAATCCTTCACGCACCTGACGGATGCCTGGAATGATTCCTTGTCGCCGTAGCCTATCATGATGTCGTTCTGCTTCACGTAGATGTACCTGTAGTATGCCGAATCGTCGCCGTTCTGGTCTGATGTCCAGAAAGCGGCGTAGTTGTTGGTCCCTGTGTATTTTGAGGCTGATCCCGTGTTGACGGCATAGCCGACAGGCAGTGCCGAGAAGCCGGCCTTGTTGGTGATCTTCACATCCGGCCAGTACTCCCACATCCTTGTTCCCAGGAATTTCGCGTCAACCATCAGGCCGCCGGCCACTCCCTTGAAATCGGCTTTTTCCTGGAAGGCTGTCCCTTCTTTGGCAAGCTCGTCGGCCATCGACTTGAAGTCGGCGTTGGAAGGCAGCCGCCATCCTTCCGGGCAGGCTTCGTTCGCCTCTTTCCAGTTGTAGAAGCGTCCGAAGATCGCGTCCATAGCCTCGCTGTCCTTGTAGGAGATGCCCGAGCCGGCGTAGTAAAGATTGTTCTTCATCCAGGTCTTGCCGTTGAAGACGGTCGTGTAGTAAAGATTGCCGTCTCTCGGATCTTTGAATGTCAGGTCTTTGCCGGTGTAGGCTCCGGAAACCGTCGAGTCACGTGCCGGATCCACGACATAGAACGAGACTGTGCTGGAAGATGTGTAGTAGTCTTTCGCGAAGGCCACGCAGCCAACGGAAAATGTCCCGACCTTTGACGGCGTTGTCAGCTTGAGGGCTCCGTCGCCGTTGGCGTCGGACTCTGTCTTTGTCGTGTCTTTGCCCGTGGTCCAGGATCTTGTCCAGTAGAATCCCACATCCTTGGTTGTACCGCTCACCGGATGAGTCACACCTGACGGAGTCAGGGTGAGAGCCTCACCTTTGCGGAGGTAGCTTGATATGGAGAAGGAGAGTGTTCCTTTAAGGTACTCTTTTGTGGAGCTATCGTCTTTGTCCTTCTTGCAGGAAGGAAGGGCGATAAGCGAGGCGGACAATCCTATCAGGATAAAATTCTTAATCTTCATCTTTTTTGATTGAAAACACAAATATCGCATAAAAAACGCAAAATCGGTAGGCATTAAGCAAAAACTAGTCCAATGATGCCGATATTTGGAGGTTATTTCTTATTATTGCATCCATGAATGCTGTTGAAAGAATATTCCGGAGCCTGATTGCCGGCTCCATAATCCTCGCGGCCATTGTCTCCTGTGGCCGGAAGAATGACTATCACGAGCTTACCGGCTATGCCCAGGGCGGCACCTATTCGGTCAGATTCAGCACCCGGGGCGTCAAGACCGGGACGGATGAGATCAAACGGGCGGTGGACTCGATCCTGACCATGGTTGACACGACGCTTTCGGGCTACAACAAAGGCTCGCAGCTGAGCCGTTACAACGCCGGGGCGCAGGTTGAGCCTAACGGAATGTTCAGAGAGATATTCACTGTCTCGAAGCGGCTCTATGAGGAGACCGGCGGAGCCCTGGACATGGCCTCCGGCCCTTTGTTTAACGCATGGGGCTTCGGTTTCACCTCTGATTCAATGCCTTCGGCCCGGAAGGTTGACAGCCTTAGGGCCGTATGTGGGATGGACAAGCTGGACGACCGGATGCTTCCGCTGGATCCCCGGATCCGTCCCGGCTTGAATTTCAACTCGATAGCGCAGGGTTATACCTGTGACAAGATCGCGGGCTACCTTCATTCGCTTGGCGTGAAGGACATGCTGGTGAACATCGGCGAGATCTATTGCGAGGGAGTCAATCCATCGGGCAAGCCTTGGACGATAGGGGTTGACATGCCGGAGGACGGAAACATGGAGCTTGGCGGCGCTGGCCTTGTGGGAATATGGCAGGGCGATGGCAGCGGGTGTGGCGTGGTCACATCCGGCAACTACCGAAAGTTTTACGTCAAGGACGGTCGGAAATATTCACACACCGTGGATCCTCGCACGGGCTACCCTGTCAGCCATTCTCTCCTGAGCGCCACGATAGTGGCTCCTGACGCGACTCTCGCGGATGCCTATGCGACCTATTGCATGGTCATCGGACTGGAGGAATCCAGAACGTTCATAGAGTCTTCGGAAGACATAGAGGGCTATCTTGTCTACGCCGATGGTGATTCTATCGCAGAGTGGGTATCTTCTGGCTTCAATCTTGTAAGGGAATAGGACAATATTCCTTGAGTGATGGCGATTCGATTGACAGATTCTTCCATTATCCTGGCCACAGCTTTCTTTGTGGCCGGTGGTTGCAGCACCATAAGCCAGACGGAGAAGCAGCTTTCCAGGGTTGACTCGTACGATTCTCCCGACATCCCCTCCATCGGGGAACTTCCTCCGCTCAGACCCCGGCAGGCGGGATTGGCGTATTCACCTAACACGTTGATAATCTCTTATGACGAGACTGTCGGTAAGGAGCCTCTGGTGAAGGCTGTGGCGAAATTCGGCGCTGAGATCCTTTATGACTACAGCATCATCAACGCGTTGAGCATCCGGATTCCTGAGGGTAAGACGCTGGATGAGAGCGCGAAGCATTTCAGAAAGGTCAAGGGGGTCATCGAGGTTTCAAAGAATAGCGTCTATCATATTGATTGACAGGGCAGAGTCTGAAGTGAACCCTCCCGAGGCCTCACGCCTGAGGGAGTTCAGATGCGCTCCTGTACCCAATGCCTCTCCCAGATCACGGGCCAAGGCTCTGATGTAGGTGCCTTTGCTACAGGCGACACGGATCTTGGCGAGAGGGAAATGCCTGTCCGATGTGTCGATGACGTTGATCCTCGGATTCGGCCTGAGATCCTCGGACTCCGGTCCGGAGGATGGCTCCCCGTCCGGGAAGAATGACACCAATTCCATCCGTGAGATATTGATCATCTGTTTGTTGAGAGTCTCGGTCACGGTGTGGTCGAAATCCGTCATCACGTCCGTTTTCTCCTTGTGGGCTTCCCTGTACTGTTTCCTTGCAAGCTCGTAGGCTCTTACGCCGTCAACAGACTTTGCCGAGAACAAAGGGGCGATCTGCTCCTGTCCGCCAAGGAATCGCGGCAGGATGGCCCGCACGGACTCCTCGGAGACATTGTCGGTGGGATATTCCTTGTCAATGGCCTTCTCCAGGTCGTAGGATGGCGTGGTGGCGCCGAACGAGACGCCGGCGAGATATTCCTTGCCCTCTTTCTGGAGCGTCTCGGCCAGTTTGGTGGCCTTTCCGATGCAGACAAGCAGCACACCTGTCGCGAGCGGGTCAAGGGTGCCGGCGTGGCCGACCTTGAGGTTCTTCTTGTGGAAATGCCGGCATGCCGCCCATTTGACCTTGCGGATCACATCGGCTGATGTCCAGCGGTAGGGTTTGTCCACGGGAATGATGATTCCTTCCGGGTAATCATCGATGCTGCAGGAGAGCCGATGATCGCCCGAAAGAAAATCCTTGTCAATTATTAAGGCTTTGATTTCCAATTTATTTACTTAGTGGAATCTTGTCGATGCGGCGCTGGTGTCGTCCTCCTTCGAAGTCTGTGTCCAGCCATTTGTTCAGGATGGTGGTAGCCATCTGATAGGAGATGAAGCGGGCCGGCATCACAAGCACGTTGGCATTGTTGTGGGCCTTTGCCAGACGCGCGAGCTCGGTTCCCCAGCAGAGGGCGGCGCGCACGCTCTGGTGTTTGTTCAATGTCATGCAGATTCCGTTTCCTGAGCCGCAGAAGGCCACGCCGAGGTCAACCTCACCCTTGTCGATGGCAGAGCCGAGGGCGTGAGCGAAATCAGGATAGTCGCAACTTTCCTCTGAATGTGTCCCGAAATCAACGACTTCGTAACCCTTCTTCCTGAGCAGGGCTGCGATTTTCTGTTTGTACTCGAATCCAGCGTGATCGCTGGCAACACCGAATTTCATAATATTACTTGATTTTAGATGATTTTCCTCTTGCTTACTGTGGTCATGAACTCCTTGAGGTAGAATGGCTCGAAGTAGGCCACATCCTCGAACCTCTTGGCGTTCAGCGCTTCCGTGGCAGGGCGCGCCATCGAGGCGGCCTTCGGGCAGCACTGGATGAAGCGCGCTTCGGGGCTGGTGAGCGTCTCCTGGCATTTCCCGGCTCCGTCGCCGATGAAAAGCACCGGGCCTTCCGCCAGTTGATCCTTGAAGGAATCCGGATCGATTATCCGCGCCTCGGTCGGAGAGACCTGCTTTCCGTCGGGTGTGAATATTCCTGTGTAGACTTCCATCCTGCGCGCGTCGATCATCGGGACGATGTAGCGGCATCCGTCAGGAAGCATATTCCCGTCCAAAGCCTGCCAGACCAGGGTGTCGAGCGTGCCGACGGAGATCATCGGGATTCCCGCCCCGAAGCACAGCCCCTTGGCCGTCGAGACTCCGACCCTGAGGCCGGTGTAGGATCCGGGACCCTTGCTGACCGCCACGGCGTCGCAGTCCGAGACCTTCAGCCCTTTCTCGGAAAGCATCTCGCTGACGAACAGGGCGGTCTTTGAGGCATGCGCCCGAGGTTCGCCGCTGATTCTTTCGCTGATGATTCTTCCGTCCTCCACAAGGGCTGTGGAACAGAGGGAGGTGGAAGTCTCTATGAGGATGATTCTATTCATTATTTATTGAATATCAATTCTTTTATGTAAGGGAAAAACACGTCGGCGAAGCTTTTGATCGGATTGTAGAGGAGTGATTCCGCGGTCGTCTTCGAGCAGTCGATCTCCAGCGCGTGCGTCACAGTGTCGATGAGCAGGATGACAAGTCCGATGGCCAGAATGACCTTCAGCAAGGAAAACGCCACGCCGAGAAGTTTGTTCAGCCATCCCAGCATCACCACTTTCACCAGTCCCTCAAGCGCCTTGCCTGCCAGTGTCAACGCAAGGAAAACGGCCACCAGGATCAGTGTGAAGGCTATGACCTGGAGTATCGCCGGGGAGACATCCATCGCCGGTCTTATCCATTCGACGACGGTGCTCGAGAAATGGAATGACATCCATGCCCCCAGCACCAGGGCCACAAGGGCGGCAGCCTGGGCTATGAATCCTTTGGACAGCCCGCGGAATATGGCTGGGACACAGCATAGGAGTATGGTGATGTCTATAAAGTTCATCGTCATCGGATTTGATAAAAAACATGGAAATAACTATCTTTGCAAACTTGATTGCATCAGATTCGTACCGATGTTTTTTCTGATGCAAAAATAGAAAGAAAATTATGACATTCAAAGAGTACAAAGGCCTTGATCTGGTTTCTGTCGGGAATGAGGTTCTCGAGAGATGGAAAAAGAATCACGCGTTTGAGAAATCCCTTGAGGTCAGGGAGGGCGCGCCCGAGTTCATATTCTTCGAGGGACCGCCTTCCGCCAACGGCAAGCCGGGGATCCATCATGTCATGGCGCGTTCCATCAAGGATGCGATCTGCCGGTTCAAGACCCAGTCCGGCTACAAGGTGAACCGCCGCGCCGGATGGGACACCCACGGACTCCCTGTGGAGATCGGCGTGGAGAAGAAACTCGGGATCCACAAGGATGACATCGGGACGAAGATCTCGGTCGAGGAATATAACAGGACCTGCCGCAGCGAGGTGATGAAGTACACCGCCGAGTGGGAGAACATGACCGAGCGTGTCGGCTACTGGGTGGACATGAAGGATCCGTACATCACCTATGACAACCGCTACATAGAGACCTTGTGGTACCTTCTGAAGAAGATCTACGACAAGGGGCTTCTCTACAAGGGGTACTCGATCCAGCCATATTCCCCGTCGGACGGTACCGGTCTCAGCTCGCACGAGCTCAACCAGCCGGGCTGCTACAAGGATGTGACCGACACGACCGCCACCGTCCAGTTCGAGGTCATAAAGGACGGGAAGTCGCAGCCGCTCTTCGGAACGGAGGCTTTCCCTGTCTATTTCCTCGCATGGACCACAACCCCGTGGACGCTTCCTTCCAACGCGGCGCTCTGCGTGGGGCCGAGGTATGAATATGTCCGCGTGCTATCATTCAACCCTTACACGGGTAATGAGGCCATCTACGTGCTGGCCAAGGACTTGCTGAACGTGTGGTTCAATCCGAAGGCCGCCGACATCCCTCTTGAGGACTACAAGCCTGGCGACAAGCTTGTGCCGTTCAAGGTGCTTGACGGCTCGTTCAAAGGCGCGGATCTCGTAGGCATCCGCTACAAGCAGTTGATTCCTTGGTTCAAGCCTGCCGATGAGGGAGAGCCTTTCAAGGTGATCTCCGGTGACTATGTGACCACGGAGGACGGTACCGGAATCGTCCACATCGCTCCGACTTTCGGAGCCGACGACAAGAAGGTGGCCGCCAACTTCGGCGTGCCGGGAATGATTGTCATTGACAAGGACGGCAGGCGCCAGGCCCAGGTGGACCACGACGGACGCTTCTACCCGATCGAAGACCTTGATCCTGAATATGTCCGCACACACGTGGACCCTTCTTATAAGGAATATTCCGGCCGCTATGTGAAGAATGCTTTTGATGACTCTCTTCCGGCTGACGCCCCGACGCTCGACGTCGATCTCTGTATGATGATGAAGGAGGACGGAAGGGTGTTCAGGATCCAGAAGCAGACCCACAGCTATCCTCACAGCTGGAGAACGGACAAGCCGGTTCTCTACTATCCTCTCGACGCCTGGTTCATCAAGACCACCGCCGTGAAGGATGAGATGGTGGCTCTGAACAAGACGATCACCTGGAAGCCTGAGTCCACCGGCACCGGACGTTTCGGCCAGTGGCTGGAGAACATCCAGGACTGGAATCTCAGCCGCAGCCGTTTCTGGGGCACGCCGCTCCCGATCTGGCGCACCGAGGACGGCAGGGAGGAGATCTGCATCGGCACCGTAGCCCAGCTCTACGCTGAGATCGAGAAGGCGGTCGGGGCCGGATTCATGACAAGCAATCCGCTCAAGGACAATGGTTTCGATCCGAAGGACATGAGCAAGGAGAACTACGACAGGATCGATCTTCACAGGCCTTATGTGGACAACATATTTCTTGTGAGTCCTTCCGGCAAGAAGATGACCCGCGAGACGGATCTCATCGATGTCTGGTTCGATTCCGGAGCCATGCCTTACGCCCAGGAGGGACTCCGCGGGCTGAACTCTCCGAAGTTCGGCTGCACCGCGGACTTCATCGCCGAGGGGGTCGATCAGACCAGAGGCTGGTTCTACACGCTGCACGCCATCCACACGATGGTCAGCGGCACTCCTGCCTATAAGACGGTGATTTCCAACGGTCTTGTTCTGGACAAGAACGGCAACAAGATGAGCAAGCGTCTGGGTAACGCCGTGGATCCGTTCGAGGAGCTTGACAAGTACGGAGCCGACGCCCTGAGATGGTACATGCTGACCAACGCCCAGCCTTGGGACAACCTTAAGTTTGACGAGGCCGGTGTGGATGAGGTCCGCAGGAAATTCTTCGGAACCCTCTACAACACATATTCATTCTTCGCCCTCTACGCCAATGTGGACGGATTCGACCCTAAGGCCGCGAAGGTGGAATATTCAAAGAGGCCGGAGATCGACCGTTGGATCATCTCGCTGCTCAATACCTTGAAGAAGAAGGTTGTGGCTTCGTATGAGGACTATGACATCACTTCCGCCGGACGTATGATCCAGGACTTCGTGTGTGATGACCTGAGCAACTGGTACGTCCGCCTGAACAGGAAACGTTTCTGGGGAGGGAAGATGGATGAGGACAAGCTGGCCGCTTACCAGACCCTCTATGAGGTGCTGGTCGATGTGGCTGTGCTTTCCGCTCCGATCGCTCCGTTCTACATGGATCGTCTCTACCTTGATCTTGTTCCGGATGGCTCTGAGTCAGTGCATTACGTCTCGATGCCGTCTTGTGACGAGTCTGTGATCGACACTGATCTTGAGGAGAGGATGGATCTCGCCCAGAAGGCCACTTCGATGGTGCTGGCTCTCCGCCGCAAGGTTTCCATCAAGGTTCGCCAGCCGCTCCAGAAGCTCATCATCCCTGTGATCTCCGCCAAGGTGAGGGAGCAGCTCGGACAGGTGAAGGACATCATTCTCAACGAGGTGAATGTCAAGGAGGCCGAGTTCATCTCGGACACCACCGGCATCATCACCAAGAAGATCAAGCCTAACTTCAAGACTCTCGGAAAGGTCTACGGCAAGCAGATGAAGGAGATCGCCGGTGCTTTCGCCGGATTTGACCAGGCCACCATCTCCGCCATCCAGAACGCCGAGGCTGCCGGCGCGGCATATTCTGTCACGCTTCCGTCCGGAGTCGTCGAGCTGAAGCCGGGTGACTACGAGATCTCGTCCGAGGACATGCCGGGCTGGCTTGTCGCCACCGAGGGTCAGCTGACCATCGCCCTTGACATCCAGATCTCCGAGGATCTGAAGAAGGAGGGTGTGGCCCGCGAGCTCATCAACAGGATCCAGAACCTCAGGAAGGACAGCGGCTTCGAGGTGACTGACAAGATTGAGGTAAGGATCTTCGCCGACGGTGCCGCCAGGGAGGAGATAGGCTCCGCGATGGCGGACTACAAAGACTACATTGCGGCCCAGACTCTGGCGCTTTCCATCACGCTTGGCGAGACCGCTCCGGAAGGGGCTCTCGATGTCGAGTGGGACGATGGCGCCGTGAGGATGGTGCTGTCAAGATAATTTTTTGACCTATAAATATTCATACAATGTCAGAGTTAATCAAAGAAAACGCTGCTTCTTCTGAAGTGAGGAAGGTGCGGTACAGTGATGAGGAGTTGGAGGAATTCAGGTCCATCATCAATGAGATGCTTGACAAGGCGAGGAAGGAGTATAACACCCTCCGCAGGGTGATTATGCACAACGGAAGCAACGACATTGAGGACACCACGCCGTCTTTCAAGACGGTCGAGGACGATGGCGCTTACCAACTTTCGAAGGAGGAGGCCAGCCAACTCGCCCAGAGGCAATACAAGTTCATCCAGAACCTTGAGGCCGCCTTGGTGCGCATTGAGAACAAGACCTATGGAATATGCCGTGAGACGGGCAAACTTATTCCTAAGGAAAGACTCAGATTGGTTCCTCATGCCACGCTTACAGTCGAGGCTAAGGAAATGCTTGCTAAGAAAGGACAGAACTAGTGAAGATTTCCAAGGCTAAGCGTCTCCTGATCTTAGGAGTCATACTTGTCGTCATTGACCAGGTCATCAAGATCCTGGTCAAGACGAACATGCAGATAGGCGAACATTTCAGCGTGATCGGGAACTGGTTCCAGATCTTCTTCATCGAGAATGAAGGCATGGCCTTCGGGATGAAGTTCGGCGGCGCTGTCGGGAAATTTCTGCTTTCTTTTTTCAGAATAGCCCTTTTCGGGGTACTCTGCTGGTGGATCGCGTCACTTGCCCGCAAATCTGTTGACTCGTCCGGCAAGCCGGCGCTCTTGCCTGATGGCAAGCCGGCGGTTCCTGCCGGGGTGCTGGTGGGTCTTACGATGATCACCGCCGGCGCTTTCGGCAACATCCTCGACAGCTTGTTCTACGGCGTGATTTTCGACTACGCCCCATTGATGTTCGGACGCGTTGTGGACATGTTCTACTTCCCGCTGATAGACACGACCTGGCCCGCCTGGGTTCCGTTCGTAGGAGGGGAGCGTCTGCTGTTCTTCGCCCCTGTCTTCAATTTCGCCGACAGCTGCGTCACAGTAGGTGCATTCTATCTGATCCTTTTCCAGAACCGTTTCTTCACCCGCGAGGCGCCAGCGTCCTCCGACACTCACTGAGATTCATTCCGTTCGGCAAAAATAGTTACGAATATTTTTGCCGAACAGATTTTTTTATTTACCTTTGCATCCCCGAATCATCGGGATCAAGTAAGCGTTGAAAGTCGCCGAGGATCCGGCAAGTAAGTTTCTTACGGTTACAAAGTCTGGAGAGGTGGTAGAGTGGTCGATTACGGCAGTCTTGAAAACTGTTGAGCTGCGAGGCTCCGGGGGTTCGAATCCCTCCCTCTCCGCGGAAAACAAATTGAAGCTCAGTGCATGGCGCTGGGCTTTTTCGTACTAATCAATCATTATTTTAAGCATGAGACGTATTACTCTTGTCGTTGCGGCGATCTTTTTCCTTGTTTCGGAAGCCTTTGCCGCGGTCAATGTCATTCCCAAACCAACTCGCGTTGTCGAGGGCGAGGGAAGCTACACACTTCCTTCAGCGCTGACAATCAGCTATTCGGACAAATCTCTCGCCAAGGCAGCCGCCTATCTGGAAGAGATACTCGCTCCGGCGACGGGGTTTGAGATCAGGTTGAAAAAAGGGATTAAAGGGGATGTCAGGCTGGTGCTTGCGGCTCCGGAGTCCGCCGAGGATGAAAGCTACTCTTTCGTCTCTGACGCGGAGGGCGTCACCATAACCTCATCCGGCTACAAGGGCATTGTCCACGGAATATCAACCTTCCGCCAGCTTCTTCCTTACCAGATCGAGAGTGCGTCGGTGCTTCGAGGTGTGGACTGGAAGGTGCCGGTCGTGAGGATCGAGGATAGGCCGGCCTACGAGTGGAGAGGTTTGATGCTTGACCCGTCCCGCCACTTCTATTCGGTGAAAGAGACCAAGGATTTCCTTGACCTTATGGCGCTCTACAAATTCTCCAAATTCCATTGGCACCTGATCGACTCCCAGGCATGGAGAATCGAGATCAGGAAATACCCTCTTCTCACCGACAAGGGTGCCTGGAGGGATCCTGCGAATGAATATATTGACAAGGCTTGTGAGGAAAGGGCCGACAATGAGCATGACCCGGCGATGCGTCTGCCAAAGGAGCATCTGCGCCAGGTGGACGGCAAGACCTTGTACGGAGGCTACTACACCCAGGAGGACATAAGGGAGATTGTTGAATATGCGGCGGTACGTGGTATAGATGTGGTTCCGGAAATCGACATGCCGGGACACAACTGGATGGCCACGCAGTGCTACCCGTGGCTTAGCTGCGGACATGACGGCACCGATCCTCTGTGTCTTGGCAGTGACAAGGTAATACAGTTCGCCAAGGATGTGTTCAAGGAGGTCTTCGATCTTTTCCCTTACTCCTACGCCGAGATCGGAGGTGACGAGGTCAGCCGCAAGAAATGGGAAGGCTGCCCTCTCTGTCAGGAAAGGATACGCAGGGAGAACCTCGGAGGACTTGAGGAACTCCAGTCATGGTTCACCAAGGAGATGGAGAAGTTCTTCAACGCCAATGGCAGGAGGCTTATCGGCTGGGATGAGATTCTTGAGGGGGGAGTCTCGCCGACGGCGATCGTCAACTGGTGGCAGGGCTATCACGCCGATGTAGTTCAGCGTTCCACAGCCGGTGGCAACGAGGTCATCTGCTGCCCGACAACATTCTGCTACTTTGATTATCCGCAGAACAATGAGACCATGAAGGCTCTCTACGAGGGTGCCGTCGTGCCGGATGATCTGTCGGAGGCTCAGGCTAAACTTGTGAAAGGCATGCAGGGGAACATCTGGGGTGAGTTAATACCGTCTGAGGCGAGAATGCATTACATGGCCTTCCCGCGGGCGGTCGCGCTTGCAGAGAAGGCTTGGACTGTTGGCCGTGATCAGGCCTGGGAAGATTTTCTCTCAAGACTTGAGGAGCAGTTGCCGAGACTGACAGTGATGAAAGTGTCGTATCGTCCCATCGTCGAGTAACGATAGGGATTGCCGGAAAAAGAAAGAGGTTGGAGCGAAACTCCAACCTCTTGTCGGGATGATCCGACTCGAACGGACGACCCCTACGTCCCGAACGTAGTGCGCTACCAACTGCGCTACATCCCGAGTTGACTTAAAAGGCAGCCTCGGGAGACTGCCTTTCTATTCCTTTACGCGAGCTTGTTGATGTAAACAGCTATACCGCTCTTCAAGTTCGCAGCCTTATTCTGGTGAATTACTCCGATCTTTGCAAGTTTGTCGATCATTGCATAGACCTTAGGAGCGCCTTCCTCGGCAGCTTTCTTGTCTGTAGTGTTACGAATCGCGCGGATCGCGTTCCTCGTTGACTTTGCATAATACTTGTTATGCAATCTGCGCCTCTCGCTTTGGCGATTGGCCTTTTTTGCTGATGCGTGATTTGCCATCGTTCTTATTTTTTAATATTTGTAGTGGGTAGGAGAATCGAACTCCTATTGCGGGAATGAAAATCCCGAGTACTAACCGTTATACGAACCCACCAATATAGGCTTTCCTAAATGTTTCTTGCCAAATTGGGATGCAAATATATGGATAATTTTCGACCTTACAAAATAATTCGGTCGTAATTTGCCCTATTTGCCATCATTTCCATCCTTGTCCCATTCGAAGGAGTACAGAAGTGATTCTGTCTGTCTTAGATACTGGCGCTTGTCGTACTTGGGAGCGTAGACCCACGCCTCCAGAGCGATGATCTCCTTTCCGTCCTTGCTGTAGAACGAGTGGGAGACAAACGGCCCGCCCATGTAGTCGTTGTACACTTCCCAAAGTCCCCTTGTCTCCACGAAGTCCAGATTGTGGTACTTGAGAAACTTGATGCCCGGCTTTACGAACACGCTTGTGGTCATGTAGGAACCCTCGGCTGTCGCCGGGACATATTCCTTAAGGAAGGCGTTGCGTCTGGCGATGATGTTCTCTTCCGTGAAAGGAGTCTTGTCAGTGACAGGGTATTTGTAGACGAAGACCCCTTGCGTGCTGTACTGTTTCTCGTCGGCGATCCAGATGAAATCGTCCGTGACTTTCTTGAGATTGTAGCCGACAGGGAAATGGATCCTTCCACTGATCATTTTCGACACGACTTCGCCAAGTTTCGGTTCCTCGTAGAGTAACGTGTTGGCTATTACCCTGTTCCTCTCCGCCTGCTCAATAGCTCCGGCGATGTTCTCGCCGTTTTTGCGCAGGACGACGATGGCCGAGTCAGAGCAGGTGGCGTTGACTTGGATCACGCATTGAGGGCGGGCCCAGACATCCGTTCTGTAGATGACACCTTGTTTGGCGACGGAGGAGGCAATGTTGAAGATCAGGATGTTCCTGTGAAGCTTGAACATGTCCGAGAATGCCGACGGGGCGAGGTTGACCAATGAATATAACGGCTCCCTTTGCGGGAGGTATTCGCAGTCGCGGGCGAGAAGGCTTCCGATCTCATTGCCCAGATTGCCTTCCCAGTTGTCTTTGCCGACCACCACTATGACCTCTCCAGCCTTGCCGGAGACATTCGGCAGCAATGGCTTGGTGTTGTTGCCGCAGGACACCGCGCTTAGCGTGGCGATGATCCCGAAGATGATTTTCACAATATTTCTCATACCGTTTCGTGTTTTTCTGATTGCAAAGTTACATCAAACTTGCAGAAACATCAAATCCAAAGGAATGATCAATCTCTCGCTTGCGGAGCGTAAGTTGTTGAGATTCAAGCGTGTGCTTCGCAAGCTTCTCTCTTGTTCTCAGCGGCTAGTGAATAAGCCTCCTGATGTCGTTCCCGAACGCCAGCACCATCAGCAGCAGAAGAAGGAGCATGCCGATGATCTGGGCAACCTCCAGGAACTTGTCGCTTGGCTTGCGGCCGGTGATCATCTCGTAAATGCAGAAGACGATGTGTCCTCCGTCGAGCGCCGGAATCGGCAGAAGGTTCATCACGCCCAGCATGATCGAAAGGAGCGCAAGAATATTCAGGAACCGGAACCAGTCCCACGTCGCCGGGAAGACCTGCCCGATGGCGATGAAGCTGCCGACCGACTTGTAGGCTTCCGTCCTCGGGGAGAAAACCAGCTTCAGGTCGCGGAGATAGCCTCCTATAGTGCTGAAAGTCAGTTTGAATCCGGCAGGGATGGCACTGGCCAATGAATATTCCTGTGTCTTCACTCCCGGCATCTGCATGTAGACCCCGAGCCTGCCTGCCGTGTCGACCTGGAGCGGGATGAGAAGTGTGTCGGCTCCGCGCAGGATGGATGCCGTGACGGTCTTGCCGCCGGCTCTGGAAAGATATTCCTTGGAATCCTGGACGAAAGGAGTACTCACGCTGTCGATGGCGAGGATCCTGTCGCCGTGGAGGAGGCCGGCCAAGGCGTTCGGCGACGCGCTCATCACCGAATCTATCACGAACGGTACAGCGAGGTCAAACACGCCTGGGGTGTTCAGGACGGAGCCTATCATCGACCGGTCGATGTAGACCTCGACGGTGTCCCTGTCACGAAGCACTGTGACTTTGTTGACATCCCGGCGCGCGAGATCAGCCTGGAGCATCCCGAAGTTCTCGGGGATGTAGTCGTCCATCCTGATGATGTGGTCACCGTTCCGGAAGCCAAGCTCCGTGCCAAGCTCGTTCGTGTAGATCTGGCTGCCTTCGTTGCTGATGTAGGCGCTGCCCCAGATGGCCATGATGCCGATGTAGGCGATGATGGCGAACACGAAGTTGTACAGTACGCCCCCGACCATCACCAGAAGCCTCTGCCAGGCTTTCTTGGTGCGGAACTCCCAAGGCTGAGGCTCTTTCTTCATGGCATCGGTGTCCATTGACTCATCGATCATGCCGGAGATCTTGCAGTAGCCGCCCAGCGGGAGCCAGCCGATGCCATATTCAGTCTCCCAATCCTTCGCTTTCGGGAACAGTCTCGTGAACAACCTGCCTTTGGTGCTGAAAAGTTTCGTGCCTCCGACATCGAAGAACAGGAAGAACTTCTCGACCCGTATACCGAACAGCTTCGCGAACGTGAAATGTCCGAACTCGTGGATGACGATCAGCAGGGAGAGGGCAAGAATTACTTGCAGAATCTTTATTAGCAGCACCATTGTCAACTTTTCTTTACGAAGGCGTCAATCTTTCTTTGAGCCAGTGAATATGTTTCCTCGTTTGTCTTGAATATGTCTTCCACGGTCGGCTCCTTGATGAACGGCGCGCTCTCGATGCACTCTCCGACGATGTCGGAAATGCCGTAGAACGGAATCTTGTCGTGCAGGAAGGCGGCCACGGCAGCCTCGTTCGCCGCGTTCAGGGCGCAGGGAATATTTCCGCCTTTATCCATTGCCTTGTAGGCGAGCGCCAGTGCCGGGAACCTCTCGGTGTCAGGCTTGGAGAACGAAATGCTTCCAAGCTCCGCGAAGTCCAGCTTCTGATTCGAGAGCGGCAGCCGCTCCGGGAATCCTATCGCGAACTGGATAGGTTCCCTCATGTCCGGATTCGCGAGCTGGGCGATCACGGCTCCGTCCTCATATTCAACCATGGAGTGAATGATAGACTCGGGATGGACGATGACGTTGATCTTGTCCACCGGGGTGTCGAAGAGCCACCGTGCCTCGATCACTTCGAATCCTTTGTTCATCATTGTGGCTGAGTCGATAGTGATCTTCGCTCCCATCGTCCAGTTCGGGTGCCGGAGCGCCATGTCCTTGGTCGCGGTGGTGATGCGGCTCTTGTCCCAGGTCCGGAAAGGCCCTCCCGACGCTGTCAGGTGGATCTTGCGAATGGCGTTGCCCTGGGCGGCCAGAAGGCATTGAAAGATCGCAGAGTGCTCCGAGTCCACAGGGAGGATCGGGGCATGGTATTTCCTTGACAGTCCCATCACGATCGATCCCGCCGCCACAAGGGTCTCCTTGTTGGCCAGGGCGATGACCTTCCCCGCGCTGATCGCAGACATTGTCGGGGCGAGTCCGCTGAATCCCACCATCGCCGCGACCACGATGTCCACCCTGTCGCTGGTGACCAGGTCGCAGACGGATTTCATTCCCGCGAAGACTTTCGTGTCTGTCCCGTCCAGGGCGGCGGAGAGTTCCTTGTACTTGCTCTCGTCACAGATCACTGCGTTGTTGGCGTCAAACTCTCTAGCCTGACGAGCCATTAACTCATAGCTACCCTTGCAAGTAAGCAGCTCAACCTCAAATAGATCCCTATGCTCCCGGATCACGTCAAGCGTCTGTCTGCCGATCGAGCCGGTGGAGCCGAGTATCGCTATTCTTCTCTTTTCCATCAGAAACTTATATACTTTGTCGGATCGACGGCCTCGCCTTTGTGCCAAAGCTCAAAATGAAGATGGTCACCGTCGGACGTGGATCCCGTGCCGCCAAGAACCGCTATCGGTGTTCCGGCCGTGACTTTGTCCCCGGTCTCCTTGAGCAGCTTCTGGTTGTGCTTGTAGACGGAGATGATGTCTCCTTCGTGCTGGATCCTTATCGTGTAGCCCTCCGTGTCGTTCCATCCCGCCGAGATGACGGTGCCGTCAAGAACGGACATCACGACCGAGTTGCCCGGAGCTGTGATGTCGATGTACGGATGGAGGGCCTTGTCGTAACCCTGTGAGACAACACCCTTGAGCGGCGTGAAGAAATGCATGCCCTCGATAGGAAGCGTCCTTGCGGAGCCTGGCTTGATGTCGAACCTGTCCTCGTCCGCCACCTCCTTTCGCAGAAGCGAGTCTTTCTCGGCCAGTTCCCTGGAGTCGCCGGCCTCGGCGGCGGGATTCTTCCTCACCTCCATCAGGCTGTCGATCTTCAGCGGCTCCTGACCGTCGACCACGCGCCGGAGATTCTCTGAATATAGTTCCCATTTCGTCAGCACATTCTCCAGGGAGTCTATCGTGATCGCGTTCTTGATCGCATCGTGCTTGCTCCGCGCGTCAGGGTACCCCGGAATGAGTGTGCGGATAGGAGTGAAGGCTATGACGCAGAATATGGTGGCGATGGTGACAACGATGACTGTCACCGCCGTCACAAGTGCGCCGATTCTTGTGAATTTTTTCGACCACACTTTGTCGTGGGTGTCATCGTCCACCAAAGTGAGCCTGAAGTTCTTTATGATGCCGCCTTTTTTTTGCTTTGACATAAGATTTTGACTTGAGAGCCTTTTTCGTTAACTTTGCGGATTACAATGGACAGGATTATCGGCATAGACTACGGACGCAAACGCGTTGGTGTGGCAGTCAGCGACCCGCTGGGCATTTTTGCCTCAGCCCTGGACACGGTTCCAGCTGCAAAGATAATAGAATATATCAAAAATTATGCTCAAACGGAGACCATAACTCGTTTTGTTGTCGGCTATCCGATGAACATGAACAATAAGCCGTCCGAGGCCGCCGCCGATGTGGAAGTGTTCCTGAAGACTCTTGCCAAGGCCTTTCCGGACATCCCGGTAACCCTTGAGGATGAACGTTTTACTTCGGTTCTGGCCCACAGGGCCATGATTGACGGCGGCATGAAGGCCAAGGACCGCAGGGACAAGACATCCGTGGACAGGATCAGCGCCGCGATCATCCTGCAAGGCTACCTTGACAGGACCGGCAAATAGAAGAAATTGAAATAATAATTGGAGTTATGATATTACCTATTTATTTATATGGCTCTGAGGTTCTCAGACAGAAGGCAGTCCCGGCGGATCTCGCAGAGAAGGAGAAGATCGCGAAACTGGTGGCCGACATGGAGGAGACTCTCACGAAGTCAGAGGGTTGCGGACTCGCCGCGCCGCAGGTGGGGGAGAGCGTCAGAATCCTGATCGTCGACGGTACGGGGATGACGGATGTCTATCCTTACCTCGCCGACTTCAAGAGGGTGATGATCAACCCTGTCATTCTCAGAGAGAGCGAGAAGAGATGTGAATATTCCGAAGGCTGTCTCAGCATCCCGGGGATCTATTGCGACATCACGAGGCCGCAGAGTATGACCATTGAATATTACAATGCTGATCTTGAGAAGGTTACTGAGACCTTAGACAAGTTCGCCTGTCGCATGGTGCAGCACGAGATGTCGCATCTTGATGGCGACCTGTTCGTGGATCACGTCGCTCCGATCAGGAAAAAGATGCTTTCAAAAAAGCTTCAGAACATCGCGAAAGGAAAGGTTTTTGCAAGGTACGCCACTAAAATTAAATAACAAGAACATTATGGGAGCATTTCACGCGTATGACATACGCGGAGTCTATAATGTAGACTTCGACCGTAACACAGCCTACAAGGTGGGCTATTTTCTACCGGAACTTCTTGGGACTGACAAGGTTCTCGTCGGCAGGGACTGTAGGGTCTCCTCGCCGGAGATTCATGAATATCTTCTAAAAGGTATCACCGACGCCGGCGCGGATGTCTATGACATCGGTCTCAGCACGACTCCGATGGTCTATTTCGGTACAGCCAACTACGGATTCAAGGCTTCGGTGCAGATCACCGCGTCCCACAATCCTAAGGAGTATAACGGCATGAAGGTCTCAAGGGAGAACGCCCTTCCTGTCGGCTTGGATTCCGGTCTTGGACAGATCCAGGAGTGGATCGAAAGCGGAAGGCCTACGCCGGCGGCGTCGAAGAAAGGACAGGTCATTCTCAAGGATATTCATAAAGACTACCTTGACTTCCTCCTGAAGTACAAGGGTGACTATTCCGACATCAAGATAGCCTTCGACCTTTCCAACGGTATGTCAAGCCTTTACGCCCGTGAGATTTTCGGCGACGAGCCTGCCTACATATTCGAGGAACTGGATGGCAGCTTCCCTAATCACGAGCCTAACCCTCTTATTCCTAAGAATGTGGAGCCGCTTAAGGCTTTGGTGAAAAAGACCGGAGCTGACATCGGTGTCATCTACGACGGTGACGCTGACCGTGTGATGTTCGTTGACAACGAGGGCGAGTTCGTGTCTCCGGATCTGATGATCGCCGTGCTTGGTCACTATTTCGTGGACGAGAGGCATGAGACAGGCATCGTGCTTCAGGACATCCGCAGCTCCAAGGCTGTCAGGGAGTACCTGACTCCGATGGGGTGCAGGATGGCCACTTGGAAGGTCGGACGAGCCTTCGCCGCCAGGAAGCTCCGTGAGCTTGACGGTGTCTGGGGTGGAGAACTGGCCGGGCACTATTATTTCCGCGATTTCTTCTATTCTGACAGCGGATTGCTGGCTTCTATGCTGATACTCAGGGTTGTGGCTGCCATGAAGAAGAAAGGCGTGACCCTTCACGAGCTGATCGGCAGGATCGCGCGCTACCAGAATTCCGGAGAGATCAATTTCAGGATCGAGGACAAGAAGGGTGCGATGGATGCCGTCAAAGAGTATTTCATCTCCAAGGAAAAGCCTACCGCCGAAATGGATTTCGATGGCTACAGGGTCGAGTTCCCGGACTGGTGGTTCAACATCCGTCCTTCCAACACCGAGCCTTACCTGAGGTTCATCTGCGAGGCCACATCAGACGCTCTGCTTGAGGAAAAAGTTAACGAGACCAGGACCCTCCTTGTGGAGAGATTCGGAGCAAAACTGTAGACAGGATGATTCGTGGAGGTTTTTTGGCGAGCGCCATTGTCATGGTCCTTGCCTCAATGCAGTTTTCGGTTCCTGCCGTGGCGCAGGACACCACAATCAAGACCAGGAAACAAGCTGAGATCCTTATCCCGAGAATCTGCAGGGAATCCGTGCAGTCCATGGAACTGAACAGGGCTGAGGCTCTGGACACAATCGACACGGCGGATCCGCACATCAAGATCCTGCTTCTGTCGGACTACACCTGGAAGTATTACAAGGACTCCACCTATGCGCGTGACCATCAGGTGTTCAATGAGTACTGGACCCATGATTATCCGGATCCGTACCGTGTTTCCTTGGAGGAGCTTCCCGATGAGATCGCTCTTTGGATCGTCGACACATTGAGTGAGTACAAGTGCCCTCATCAGAATGATGTCTATTCAAAGTTCGGCTATCGTCACAGGCGCAGACATCAAGGCGTGGATCTTCCGCTGCACACCGGCACACCGGTCTATGCCGCCTTTGACGGCAAGGTCCGGATATCGAAGCGTTACAAGGGCTATGGCAATCTTGTGGTCCTTCGCCACGACAACGGTCTGGAGACATTCTACGGCCATCTTTCCAAGATTTATGTCAAGGATGACCAGTGGGTGAACGCCGGCACGATCATCGGTCTCGGCGGTTCGACAGGGCGCTCCACCGGCCCGCATCTTCATTTCGAGACCCGTTACAAGGGCTACGCCTTCGATCCTGAATGGCTGATCGATTTCCATTCCGGCACATTGAGGCACAGGTTGTTCGTGCTCAAGAAGAAGTATCTGAACGCCAACAGCAAGTACGTTCCTGAGAGCGAGCAGGAGGAGATCGACATCCTTGAAGGCGACGCAAAGGACAAGGAGGAGGCCGCCAGGAAGGCCGAGGCTGAGAGAAAGGCAGCTGCCGCCGCCAAGTACCATACTATCCGTCAAGGTGACACTCTCGGCGCCCTGGCCCGGAAGTATCACACCACCGTCAGGACCCTCTGCAACCTGAACGGGATCAAAGAGACCACAATCCTCCGCCTAGGCAAGAAGCTTCGCGTGAAGTAATCCCCACCCCGGTGCCGCAGCAAGCGCTGCACCCTCGGTTGGTTATGAAAATGAAAAAGGGGCTGACTAAAAAGTATTAGTCAAGCCCTTCTTTCTTGCTTTTTGGCGAGGTCAACCTCGACCTTGTCTCCGATTACTATAATCTCCGATAGTTATTCAGACTTTTAATCATCCTTTTTGTGCGGAATCGTGGAAGAGTATCAAACCTTTGTAGAGGACTTCAAGATGGTGTGGGAGTTTGTGGAATGGTTGGTGGAAGGGGAGTAATCTGAATTTAGAATAACCAAAATATAGAATCCCTATTGTCAATTTGAAAATAATGGTTAACTTTGCATAGTTCACATACGAGTTAGGAAAAAATAAGCAAGCATCTTTTCCCTAAAAGGGATGCTTGCTTTTTTGTTATTGTCCCATACCGAGGGGGTACTACAACAAGGACGGTTGTTCTCTCAATTTCCTAACAATAAGTATGTAGAATGAGAACAAGCCAACATCTTGTGATAGTCGCCATTGAGGTGGAGATTATCAGGGTTAATGGGTAAAAGTATGTGTTTAGGCATATATTTTCTGTAGTCTGAAGAGAAAGTATTT